>SPJK01105915.1_pt1 | contig 10192 bp, 4 predicted proteins | sample 3741771 | NCBI WGS metagenome assembly SPJK01 (sample SAMN10925997, study PRJNA522277) | cold seep metagenome | isolation source: Elba SIP-enriched marine methane seep metagenome, extraction at timepoint T2 | place: Italy: coast of Elba, Mediterranean Sea
ACAGATAGCTCTGGGTATTTTGCTGATGAGTATCGGTTTAAAGGCATTCTTATTACCCAATGGGTTCCTTGACGGGGGCGTTACAGGGGTAGCGATCTTGTTGAATGAGGAATTCCATCTGAATATCTCCATCCTGCTGGTTGTACTTAGTCTGCCGTTTATTCTGCTCGCCTATTTTGCTATGTCGAAGCGAATTGTCGTCAAAGCACTGATCAGTATTGTTGGGCTAGCTATAACAATTCAATTATCGAGCTTTCCGACGGTTACCGACGATAAACTGCTTATTGCCATTTTCGGTGGCTTATTTGTAGGTGCTGGTATTGGGATTACCATTCGCAATGGTGCGGTTTTGGATGGGTCTGAAATTATGGGGGTTTTTCTCAACGATCGCTTTGGTTTTAGTATTGGGCAAGTGATCTTATTGTTCAACGTCGTACTGTTTAGCATCACGGCTGCTGTTACGTCGGTGGAAGTCGCCATGTATTCCATCTTAACCTATGTGGTTACCGCTAAGGTGACAGACTTTGTCATCGAGGGTTTCGAAGATTTCATTGGCGTCACGATTGTGTCTAAGCAATACGATGGTGTAAAACGTGCGATCATTGAAGAGGTTGGCGCAGGCATGACGGTTTACAAAGGAGCAGGAGGTTATCGAGCCAGCGCGGATAATGAATTGGAGATCATTCATACGATCATCAACCGAATCGATATACGGAAAATGTATAAGGCAGTAGAAGTTGTTGACCCCAACGCCTTTATTGTCGAGTATCACGTGACACACATAAAAGGCGGCGTACTGCGTCGCTATCTGGAGCGGAAAAAAGGGAAGTAGATGCTAATCAATTCATCAATAAAACAAGTATGAAAAACGCGTTCCTCACTATTGGCCTATTCGGCCTGCTCACTAGCTGTACAACTACTGCTGGGCTACGTTATGATGATCATATCGGCTTACTCAACGGGAAATGGCGAACCGGCTGTTCGGCACCGATCGCACAGCCGGAGGACCTCATTTGTGCGGATGCAGAAGCCTACGATACCATTGCGGTGGACTCGGAAACGGGTCAGGGAAGTATACAGCAGAGTGGTGCTTTTGGCAATGCTTTAATTTCCATTGAGGTGGTAGAGGAGAAGAAACGACTCTATATTATCTATACTTATCCAAGTGGGATAGTCCGCCAAGGAGAGATAACTAAATTAGACGAGAATCGCTTGGAAGTAATCTTTGTTGATAGTGGAGAAATAACGGTGGATTTTCGGGAGTAGCGCTGGTAAGGTGTTGTTCGTAAATTGAGGCCGACTTTTAAGATCCAACAGGCGCTAAGCCATGCCATCAAATTCTTTACTCATGAAAAGCTTTCACCAAAAAGTAATCGTCATTACCGGGGCTGGGTCAGGTATCGGCCGGGCCTTAGCTCAGGCGTTCGCGGCTAAAGGCGCAAAACTAGCTTTGAACGATTTCAATGCCGCAAGCTTGGCGGAAACTGTCGCGGAACTCGAATCCACGGACGAGGTTTTTTCTCAAGCTTTTGATGTGGCTGATCGCGCACAAATGTTTGCCTTTGCCGAAGCGGTGCTAGCGCAATTTGGACAGGTTGATGTGATGATCAATAATGCTGGGCGAGCGCTAGGTAATTATGATTTCGACCAGATTGACCTGGATCATTTCGAGCACATCATGGGAGTAAACTTTAATGGCGTCTTGTATGGTAGCCGTGCCTTTATTCCACACTTACTCCAACGCCCGGAGGCTTCTTTGGTGAACATTTCCAGTGTTTTCGGACTTAGTGGTATTGTTCAAGGTAGTGCGTATTGTGCGTCTAAGTTTGCGGTGAATGGCCTGAATCAGACCTTAATCCAGGAATACCGAGATACAAAGCTGCGCGTGCATAGCGTACACCCGGGAGGAATCAAGACCAACATCACCCGCAACTCAATCGACTACGAACCTCGGTTTGAGCTATTTGATGTACATCTTCGGCATAGCCCTGCCTATGCGGCCAAAACCATTATTCGGGGGATCGAACGCAGGAAAAAGCGAATATTGATCGGGCCGGAAGCTTACCTGATTGATTGGACGGTGCGCTTGTTTCCTGTCCTTGGGAATACCTTGATCAATAAGTATCTTGAGCGAACGCGCCGAAAAATTGAAGCGAGCGCCAAATAACAACACATGTCCAACAACTCTATTCCATTTTTTGACGTCGTCGTTGTGGGGGCAGGCTTATCCGGCATTGGGGCTGCCTACCACGTACAGCATAAGTGCCCCGATCTGAGCTTAGCCGTTTTAGAGGGGCGCGGCGCGATGGGCGGCACCTGGGACCTGTTCCGCTATCCCGGCATTCGCTCCGATTCTGATATGTATACATTGGGATTTTCCTTTTACCCCTGGAAAGACCCCAAGGCGATTGCCGACGGCCCTTCTATTCTATCGTACATCAAGGAAACGGCGGCCGAATTCGGTATCGATAAAAAGATTCGCTATCACCACAAAGTAGTCGATGCTAATTGGTCGGATGAAGCACAACTGTGGACGCTTCAGATGGCAGAACACGAGTCGTTGGAGGCGCAGCAATTGCAATGTCGGTTCTTGTTTATGTGCAGCGGCTACTACAATTACGAGGAAGCTTACAATCCGCCCTTCCCCAATAGTGAAGTTTTTCAAGGGCAGGTCATCCACCCGCAATACTGGACGCCTGATATCGAATATGCCGGCAAGAAGGTAGTGGTAATTGGTAGTGGCGCGACGGCGGTGACCCTGGTGCCGGAAATGGCCAAAACCGCCGAAAGTGTGGTGATGCTGCAGCGCTCGCCCACCTACATCATGAACCTGCCCCGAGAAGATGCGATCGCTAATTTCCTGAAGCGGGTGTTGCCAATGCAGTGGGCGCATACCCTGAGCCGGTGGAAGAACATCCTCTTCGGGCTTGGTTTCTATAAAGTCTCGAAGCGTTGGCCTGATGCCATCCGCCGCTTTATTCAAAAAGGGGTGCGGAAAGAATTGGGCGATGACTATGATATGCGTCATTTTGATCCCAAGTATGACCCCTGGGATCAACGACTGTGTCTTATCCCTGATTCCGATCTGTTCCTGGCCATAAATAATGGCTCAGTAGAAGTGGTCACGGACACCATCGAAACCTTTACCGAAACGGGTATTCGCCTGGATTCCGGTGAAGCGTTGCCGGCCGATCTGATCGTGACAGCCACCGGCTTGAAAATTCAGTTGATGGGTGGTATGACGGTTCGAAAGAACGATGAAGTGATCGATTTTGCCAAGTTACATTCCTACCGGGGTGTGCTGATGAGTAACCTCCCCAACTTTGCGGTAGCGGTAGGTTATACCAATGCTTCCTGGACCCTGAAGTGCGACCTGAACTGCCACTATGTGACTCGCGTACTCAACCACATGCAACGCAACGGCCATGCCGTGTGCACGCCAAGGTTCGATCCCGAAGAATTTGCTACCGAACCCTTACTGGATTTCGATGCAGGCTATATTCAACGGGCCTTACACGTGCTGCCAAAGCAAGGTTCAGCGCCTCCGTGGAAGGTATACCAAAATTACCTGAAGGATACCCGGATGCTGAAGTACGGGAAGGTGGATGATCGGTATTTGGAGTATGTATAGCCGGGTTTTTAGCCTACTGGACTTCGCCAAAGGTGCTCCTGGTTTTGATCAATAGCAGTCGTTAGGTTTTTTAAGATAACCTCTGTAGCAGGTAAAACTTGTTTGCCTTCTTTTTCAAGCGCCTTTGCCTGTGCTTCACTAAGCCAGGTCAATTGTTCAGTAAATCCAATCTCGCTGGTGGTCATCGCCTCCGGATCTGATATGTCATGAGAAGTAGCAAACGGCATGGGGATGCGGAACAGCAGAGGCTCCAGGGTGCCGATGACAATCTGGTACGTTCTTGCTGCTAAGCCATTGATATCCCTCGCCTGAACGGAAGGAAGGAAGTGGCCTTTGTGCTCAGCCCATTGCAAGCGTAGGCTTCCAATTTCCGGAATGACAGGACTATCTTGTTGTGGGTCAAAATAGTGTATGATCTTAGGGCTCATCTCTAAACGAACGCGGTTTGATAATACACTCAAGAGCGTGTCATCAAATCCTAAGTCGAAGCAGTCATGTTCTTGCCAATAAGTAGTGGCGGCTTTGCTGCCATCCTTATCACCAATTAGCAGCGCCATTACATTGTGGATGTAATTGGCGTCTACTTCCGCTTCTTTTAGAGATTGCACTATTTTTTCAGCTGCCGAGGTTTGGCCAATTTGTCCGTAGAGGATCGCTAATTCACTTAGGGCTTGCACCTGTTGGTCGGGGAAGTTAGTACCTATGTACTCTAAGGTGTTGATTGTCTCTTCCCATAATTCGAGCGAATAATAAGCACTCAGTAACTTAGTCCAGGTGCCTAAATTATCAGACTTTATTTCCAAAGCAATTTGGTAAGACCGGATGGCTTCTTCTGGATGCCTCCGGTTTGTTGCATAGAGATCGCCAATCGTTTCATATGCCTCGGAATCATTGGGTTCGACCAGACTCTTTAAGGTTTCCATCGTTTCGGTAGCGGCTTCGTCTTGATCAAGAAGGGAGTAGGTCCTGATTAATTCGATCAATACAGACCTTCTTGCTGGTTCGGCCTCCAGGGCCGACAAGTAGAGCGGAAGAGCTTGTTCAGGAGCGTATAATTCATCTCGATATAGATCACCAATGTTCTCATATATATACGCTTCGATCGTGCCAGGTTCCCCGATAATTTCCATCATCAACTGATGCGCTTCCGGTGTTCTTCCTAGTGAAGCGAGAGTTCTGATCAATTCTACTTTCGCAGAGAATCTGCTAGGTTCCACAGCGAGAGCCTGATGATAAGCCTCCAGGGCTTTTTCTGGCTTGTGCAATTGATCTCGGTGAATATCGCCAAGCAATTCCAGCGCATGAGATTTATCTTTATCTGAAAGCTCAATGACGGAGGCTAAAACGCGGATAGCTTCATGCCATTGAGCAGTATTTTGGTAAGCCAGGTATTTTCCTTTCAAAGCAGAAATCCTGGTAGGCTCCAGCTCAAAACTTTTGCCGTATGCATGAACGGCCTCTTCCATGTCCTGGAATTGATCACGGTAGAGATTGCCGATGAGTTCCCAGTCATCGGCAGATTCAGTAGAGATGGATCCTTTCAAGTTCTCGAATAGTTCCTGAGCTTCATCTATTCGCCCAAGCCGACTAAATAACTTAATCAATTCAGCTTTTGCTGAGAATCGATCAGGTTCTAATTGCAAGCATTCTCGGTAGGCGCTTTCGGCGCTTTCAATATCTTGAAGATTATAGTGATAGGTGTCTCCTAAGGCTTCTAAAACGGCAGCTCGATCCTCTGGGGTGTTTTCAATGATCGTGTTCAACAACTTGGCCGCTTCATGCCACTGTCCTGTTTCTCGGAAAGTGTTCAGTTTTTCCCCTAATACCGATTGCGTTTGCTCAATTTCTAAACTGCGGTCATAGGCGCTGATGGCTTGTTCTGGCTCCTGCAAAGGATTTCGGTATAGATCGCCGATAGCCTCCCATATCTGAGCGTTTGCTCGATGCATGTTCGTTTTGAATTGTTCCAGGGCTAAGAAAGCTTCCTGCGGTTGTCCCGCTTTTGCGTAGGTGTGAACTAGTTCTTGTAAGGCAGTGATTCGGCTAGGCTCAATTTGTAAACTTTCTTGATAAGCATCGATAGCTTTTGAGAAGTCACTGATTTGATCTCTATAGAGATCTCCAAGTCCTTCCCAGGCTTCGGCATTCGTAGGGGTCATCAACGATTCGAGTTGCGCTATAGCGGCTAAGGCATTGGTATTTTCGCCAACCTGCATGTATGTTTTGACCAGCTCCACTAGTACTGTCATACGACTAGGTTCTGCTGTCAAACTCTTTCGATAGGCAGCAAGTGCTTCCCGAGGGGTATTGAATAGGTCGCGGTATATGTCGCCAATGGCCTCCCACTCAGCAGCATCTTGATCCGACGTTTGGCGAATAGTTGATTCGAGCAATTGCCTGCTGGCCTGCTGCTGATCCTGCTTGAAGTAGGTGCGGATCAGCTCTGTTTTTGCAATGAAGGATTCGGGCTCTATGGCAAGGGATTGTTGGTAAGCTTTAACGGCTTCCTCCAACTGGCCTAGTTGAGCTTGATAGATGTCACCTAATAACTTGAACGCCGTCGCGCGATCCTCCTGTACCTCTGTGGCGATCCGCTGTAAGGCTTCTACCGCTTTTTCCCAGTGCTCGGCATCTCGGTAGGTCATATATATCCCACTCAATGCGGACGGACGATTGGGTTCCGCAGAAAGGCTGTTCTCATAGGCTTGGATGGCATTCGGGACATCCTTGAATACATCCCGATAGATATCTCCTACCTTTTCCCAGATAACTGCATTAGAGGCGGGGATAATGCTTTGCTCCTGTTCAAATATCCGTCGGGCTTCTTCCCACCACCCAAGATTGGCAAGTGCTTTTACCTTCCCGAGCGCGGCGGTTGATCGACGCGGAGGGATGGTCAGACTGAGATCGTAAAATTCCAGGGCAAGAGCTGGTTCGCCTAAGTTGTCACGATAAATATCAGCTAGTACCTCAAGGGCATTTGCTTTCGCGCTTGGTACATGCTCGATAGATAGTTCTAATAATTGAATGGCTGCATCCCAATCTTCTTGATCGTTATAGATGTTAAATTTTTCACCAAGCGCGGATAAACGGTGGGGCTCTGCTTCTAGGCTCTTATCATAGGCGGCAAGTGCCGCTGAGTAGTCCTCAAAGTGGTTTTGGTAAAGATCACCAATTGCTTCCCAGACATCTGCTTGTTCGGGGAGTGTGTGCTCGACCAATTCGGCACACATTTGCTCGGCTTCACGCTTTCGGTCCAGTAGTAATAAAGCCTTGATCCATTCAATGCGGGCCGACCATCGAGTGTTCGCAATGAGGAGGCAACGACGATAGAATTGAAGGGCTTTAGATGGGGCTCCCAGATTGTCGCGATAAATGTCTGCCATCACCTCTAATGCCTCGGCACGTTGATCCGGGCAGTTCTCAAGGATGAAACTCAGCAGATCAAGAGCCGCAGTCCATTGTTGCGCCTGTCGATAGGCAATAAGTTTTCCGGCCAATGCTGATCGACGTAATTCTTCTGCATCCAAACTCTTGTCATAGGCCGCAATAGCTAGCTCTGTTACCTGCAAATGATCTCGATAGAGGTTGCCGATTGCTTCCCACAATGACGCATTGTCCAGGGGGGCATGTTCTTCCAAATGGCCTGTTTCAGCAAGGGCTTCTTCGCGAAGTCCGGATTGTACCAGGGTTTCGATCAACTCCAGTCGTGCACTATGTTGGAGTGGATTTAAGAGTAAGCATTCCCGGTAATTCTTTATGGCTTCTGCCGGCTGATTCTTTTGGTCGCGGAGTAAGTCTCCCAAGGCTTCAAATCCATTGACTCGTTCTTCTTCAATGTTCTCAATAATAAATTGGAGCGTGTTGAAGACTTCGTCCCATGATCCAAATGCACGGTAGGCATTTACTTTTCCCCACCAAGAGGAGTGGTGGTTAGCGTTTGCTGAAATGCTGTCTTCGTAACACTGAAGAGCCGAAGGAAGGTCCTTCATCTGGTCGCGATGAATATTCCCTAGTACTTCTAATATGCTTGCGAGGTACTCCGTTGAATTTGTTACGATGGATAGACGTTCACCAACCTCTAGCGCCTTTGACCATTCCTCGGAGGTGCACAGATGATCAAACCAGGCCCGGAGGAATTCTTCATCGAATGCATTGTTTTCCTGCAATTCCAATTGCTCAAAAAGCGCATCAGCTTCTGTGGTCTGCCCTAAAATGCGCAAGCAAATAGCCTCCATTATCTTGCTCTGAAGGTTGGGCTTTTCTTGGTGCAATCGACGGAATTCACTGATGGCTGTTTCGGCATAGGATTGCTTTTCTTTTTCCATTTGCGCTTCTTGGGAGCAAAAAGCCAGGTGCAAATGAACGGTGGCGTATTTGATGCTCTTATCGAATGGGCGAAAGTAAGGCCGGACCTTAGTAAGGTGGCTGCGAGCATCTGCCCAACGCCCCTGATTCATGTATAATGAACCAATAGAATCCTGGCATTGTGCATGCAATGGTACCTTCCCGGTCGTCAGCCGTTGCCGCAATATCTTCTCGTAGAAGCCAATAGCGGTAGTTGCTTCCCCTTCTTTTTCGGCGGTCATTGCTTTTTTCAACAAATGGAACCACGCTTGATCTTCTACATCAATTTCATACTCAAAGGACATTAGTAATTCCAGCGCAAAGTCATAGTGAAGAAACCAAACGGCATTAGCTATTTCCTGGAGCCAGTGATTGACCGCTTTTTCTTGATCGACCTGCCAAAGGTGATAAATATATTCTCGGAAGTTTTCCAGCCATCTTGAGTCAGAAAAATGCGGTTGGTCATCGGGGTCATCCAATTGAATAAGTGGCTCATAATAAGCGATGATGTCCTGGTGGATCGCTTGGTCTTCCTCCCGCAATGCCAAATACCGACCGAGGTGTTTCCGAAAATGATCATGCACTGAGAAAAGTGGTGTGGAGTGCCGGAGATCAATGACAAAATTGGTTCGTATGAATGCTTTCCAGGTATTATTGGTTAGTTCGGTTTGAATGTTTTGTACAAGGTGCTCATTGAATTTGCGTAGTACACTGGCGTATAGCAATAGGTCTTTTTGCGCTGTTGGCAGATCATTGAGCCAATTGCCAACCAGCGTAATTATTCTATCATCTAAATTGCCCTTCATATCTGAGTCCTGGAAAGAGTCGATAAGCTCTTGCGAGGTGGACTTTGCCGATACAGAATTGAGGACAAGTGCAAGCAAGATGGGAATGCCTTGGGTTTGTTCTTCAATCATCTCCATCACCTCTTCGCTACAGAGATGGGAGGCTAGTTTGCCTTCAATCAGTTGACGGGTTTCTGATCCGCTCAGGCGAGTTATTTCCTGTGACAAAACCTGCTGTTCCTGACTTTGCCAGTGAGGATATGCCTCCTCGTCCGTTAAGTTTAGTTGTCCCCCGATCACAAGGAAAAAAGAAGGTGGAAGAATAGCAGCCCAGTGCTGAAAAATGTCTGCATCAAGAAATTTTAGCCGCTCGTAACTATCTAGAAAAATCACACATGGCCTTTTGTTAAGATAGGCCAGCAAATCTCGGCAGAGTGCCAGGGTTAATTCTTCTTTGGAGATGAGCTCTTTTTCTCCCGAAGGGGAACTGGAATAGATAGCTTTTGATAAGCCTCGTGTACGACGGCCTGGAGGAGCTGGATCTTCCATGAACTCATTCCAGAAGCTTTTTTTCTTATCCTCAGGCTCACCAATGAAATTCTGAGAAGGTTGGTCGCCAGTCGCAGATTCAGGGTGGTTTTTTTGTGGCCCTCCCCGGCTTGGTGCCCGATTGAATCGCTTAAATAGCTGGTCGAAAGGGCTAAACAGTTTGCGAGCCTCACTCTCAGAAACATCTGTGATAACTTGATCTTGAAAAGCGTCGCGCAAGGCTACTAACAACGAACTGAAGGAGTTAACACTTTCCGACTTTAAGTCGAGAATGACGAAGGTAAGGTCGAGCTGTTTACAAACCTCCTGGTACTGTTGAAGTAGTAGCGTTTTTCCCATCCCACTTCTGCCATGGACAAGAATTTTCCTGCAACCCAATTGGTCGGGTTTGAAATCGGCGAGGACTCGCTCGAAATCAGCTAACTCTTTTCGCCGTCCGAAGAAATTTGCAGAGGGTTGAAAAACCTTGATTTGTTTGGGGGGAGTCATGGTCCTAAAGGTGTTTACTTTATTTTAACTTTAATTTACTAAACCCGATGGGAAATATTGAAATACTACTTGTCAAATTATTGTCACCCCCAACAATGAATAATTAACTACTATGAAGAACGCTTTTCTGTGAAAGGTATAAATCAGTTCATTAATAGAAAACTTAATTGGTGACTATGATTGCTCGGAAATACCAACTCCTCTTTCCGTTATTCACATTTCCAATGCTCCTTTGTGCACAGGTGCCAACAATAGAATCAATCGTCGACTCTTTCCGCACCGCCTACGGCCTACCCGCAGTGGCTGCAGCCGTTATCCGTACCGACACCATTTGGTACGGCCTGTCAGGGCTGCGAAAAGCAGATGAAGAACAAACCATCGACGCCGATAC
>SPJK01017006.1_pt1 | contig 10186 bp, 6 predicted proteins | sample 3741771 | NCBI WGS metagenome assembly SPJK01 (sample SAMN10925997, study PRJNA522277) | cold seep metagenome | isolation source: Elba SIP-enriched marine methane seep metagenome, extraction at timepoint T2 | place: Italy: coast of Elba, Mediterranean Sea
ATAGGCTTCATCATAGGCCTGTTTTTGCATTAATTCGATTTCTTCAACCGTTAAAATCGGATTTTTCTTTGGGTTTCGGTTGAGCCCCGCTGCAGGTTTGTTTTCACTAAACTGGTCTACAGCATCCCAGATATTTAAGGACTCCAATTCAGATTCTGTAAAAGCTGGCCCTCTAGACAAGTTCGTCACCTCCGCCACTACCTAAGGCAATTTCACCTGAATCTGCCAGTTTTTTGGCGATACCCAATATATCTTTCTGAGCCATTTCAACTTCACTTAACTTGATAGGAGGTGAAGCTTCCAGATCATCACGCAGCATTTCTGCTGCTCTTTTCGACATATTACTGAATATTTTTTCTTTCATTTCATCAGAAACGCCACGAAGTGCAAGCAATAACTGATCGGTTGAAACTTCCCTCAATAGTGTCTGTATGCCTCGATCATCAACATTAATTAAATCAGCGAATATAAACATCTTATCCTGAATCTGTTGACCCAATTCAGCATTATTTTCGCTAATATTCTCCATCATTTCTTCGGTCATGCTGCCTTCCATGAAATTCAGAATATTCGCGGCTGCATCAATACCACCGACAATAGATGATTTAACACTGTCACTGCCAGTCAGTTGTTTTTCCATCATTTCATCCAGCTCTTTAATCGCTGCCGGTTGAACACTATCCATCGTAGCGACACGCATAATCAAATCAGAACGCATATTATCCGGTAATAAACCCAACACTTCTGCCGATTGATCTGAATCCAGCAATGATAAGACTGTTGCCACGATCTGTGGATGTTCCAGCCGGAGTAAATCAGCAATAGAACGGTTATCCATCCATTTAAGTTGCTCAATGCCTTTACTTTTCGCACCTAGCAATATCCGATCGATAATGCTACCGGCCTTGTCAGCCCCCAGAGCTTCTATCAACATATTCCGGATATAGGTATCAGAATCCATACCCAGACCTGTTTCATCCTTGACCTGAATAATAAATTCTTCCAGAACATCATCCACCATTTCCGAGCTGATACCCCCCAACCCGGCCATAGTCATACCAACTACCTGAACTTCTTTGGGGCCTAAATGCCTTAAAACACTGGCAGCGCGATCCTGCCCGACAGCCAGCAATAACAAAGCGGCTTTCTCGGTCGTATTTAAATTAACTTCTGCTACATCTGTTTCAGCCATTTGCTGTTATCCAACTTTTTAGAATTTCAGAAACCAGTTTGGAGTCTTCATCAATTAATTTTTGTACATATTCCAGCCTTTTTTCAAAACTTTGCGGTGCTTCGAGTAACAGGAGATCCTCAGCCCCTGCAGAAATTCCATCTTCATCTTCATCATCCTTGACAGGTACAGCGACAGGTTTGCCATTTTCATCCAGCCTTACGGTCCCTCCGATTGCATCGGCTTCCGCATGTGCTTCCAGTAATGCAGTCACTTCTTCATCACGAGCGACCAGGCCACGCATGGTAGGTCGTAACACACCCATGACTATTAAAAGTACAACCAGCAGACCAAAAAATTGTTTCATCGCATCGATAAACCAGCCTTGTTCCCATAAAGGAATGGACGGCAGATCTTCTAATGCTTGAGGCGCTTTAAATGCTACATTGGTCACAGTGACCTGATCACCACGAATATTATTAAATCCCACTGCCTGCATTACCAGACTTCTGAACTCATCCAGGTCTTCCTGAGAAAAAGGTTGTTGAGCACTGCTGCCATCATCCATTGTTACCGTCTTATGATCCAGAACCACTGCAACAGACAGTCGGCGCAACAAACCTGTTGCCAGTTTTGTGTGAGTAATAGTCTTATCCAATTCATAATTACGCGTTGCACTCTGACTGGCCGAGGAAGGTGAGTTACCCGTTTGTGCACCTTCACCCACCGCAATTTCAGGCGCAACACCCGCAGGTGGCGGCTGATTCGATAAAGCACCTGGAACGCCCTGAATCGCAGACAGGGTACTCTGTTCATCCAGCGTTTGTTCACTCCTCAAGGCCGGTAAATCAGGATTGAAGATTTCTTGCGTTTTTTCAGTGACAGTAAAATCAACGTCCGCAGAAAGCTGTACCTGCATCCCATCCGGCCCCACCAAGGGCAACAAAATGTTTTCAATGCGATGCATCAGGTGTTCTTCCAGATCTTTTTTGAATTCAAATTGCTTAGAGGTTAAAGACATATCTTCTGATCCGCCCTGACCACTCAGCATTCGGCCTTTTTGATCGACGACGGTTACCTGGCCTGATTCCATCATCGGCACGCTGGAGGAAACCAGATGAATAATCGCTTCGATCTGACCCTTTTCCAGACTGCGTCCTTGATAAAGACTCACAATCACCGAAGCACTGGGCTTCTTTTTTTGTCTGACAAATACGGATTGTTTAGGGATGGCAAGGATCACTCGGGCTGATTTAACATTTTGTATCGTGGTGATCGTTCTGGCAATTTCGCCTTCTAAAGCACGCTGATAACGAATCATCTCGGCCTGTTTACTGGTTCCCATACCCATATCTTTTTCCAGTAATTCATAACCAGAACTTTGCGTTCTTGGTAATCCTTGGGCGGCCAATTTCAATTTCAATTGCCTGACTTTATCAGTCGGCACCATTATCGCACCTGAATCGGTTGCAACTTTATAATCTATCCCCTGCTCATCCAGAATCTGCAAAATTTCAGCAGAATCAACTTCTCCCATTCCGACAAATAAAAGATCATAAGACTCTTTCTGTGACCAAAGCACCATAGCAATACCAATGGCCACACTTAAAGCCAATCCAACCATCAGCCCGATTTGTCTGGCCATAGACAGATTACCCAGACTTTTTAAAATCGGTGGCGTATCTGTTTCCTTGCTTAGTTCAGCCAGCGCACTGGTCGGACTATCCATATCAGCCGGGTTAATTGCCTCTTGCTCGCTCATGATTTTTTCATTCAGTTCTTGCAACTTAGTTGTGCTTTTAAACAGTATAGTCCAGTATCTTAAATAAACATCCTAAACCATTGTATTTCAAAGTTTACATTGGCATATTCATCACATCTTTATACGCATCAACCAGTTTATTCCTGACCTGCACCATTGCCTGAAAGGAGACACTCGCTTTTTGTGAAGCAATCATCACCTCAGCCAGACTGACATTTTCATCGCCCATTTCAAATGATTTTGAAAGATTACCCGCTGTTTTCTGGGTATCATTGACTGCATCAATCGATTGTTTCAGTAACGCTGAAAAGTCACTGGATTCAGTTGTTTCTTCTACCGATCTGTTTGATGCTTCAGCAGACATGCCCCGCATCTGCGCTAAGACCTGGTTTACGTTCATTTCATTCATCGCTTTTACTCATAATAATTAACATGGCACGGCTACACCAGATTCTTTCATTCTGGCGATTTTGTAGCGCAAAGTCCGTGGACTGATTCCAAGCTTTTCCGCAGTAATCTTGCGACTGCCTTTCTCTTCCTGCAAGGTTTGTAAAATAATGTTTTCTTCAACAGTCCGAACGCTGTCACCCAATTTATAGCCCGCTTCCGATCCAAACTGCATTTGAGTCGATTCCACTTCATCTGCGATAACCCGTTGATTATCCATAGACTGTAATTGCATATCCATATCCGTTTCAAAGACCAGACAATCCGCAGTTATCTTGCCATTTTGTTGCAAAATTATGGCTCGCTGCACAACATTTTCCAGTTCTCTGACATTGCCAGGCCAAGGGTAAGCCATCAGCTGCTCTATCGCCGGCTCTGTGAACACAGGACAAGGTTGCCTGGATACATTGTGTTTACGTACAAGTTCATTAGCCAAAGGTAAAATATCGGCTGTTCTTTCTTTTAATGCGGGCAGCTTGATGGGAAATACACTTAAACGGTAATATAAATCTTCCCGAAACTTCCCTTCTTTGACATAATCTTTCAGATTCCGATTGGTTGTCGCCAAAATTCTGACGTGCAGCTGGATTTTTTCCTGGCTACCCAAACGTTCAACTTCTTTCTCCTGGATGACTCTTAGCAATTTAGCCTGTAGACCAATATCCATTTCTGAGATTTCATCGAGCAAAAGTGTTCCTTCCTGTGCCTGTTCAAATTTGCCTGGCATGGACTGAACGGCTCCGGTATAAGCACCTTTTTCATAGCCAAATAACATGGCTTCCAACATGTTTTCTGGAATAGCCGCACAATTTACGGCTATAAATGGGCCTGAATGATACTGTGAATTTTGATGAATAAAACGGGCAAACACTTCTTTGCCTGTTCCACTTTCTCCTTCCAGCAGCACGCTCACATCCGTTTTCGAAACTTTAGCTGACAATGCATATAGTTTTTTCATTTTGGTATCAGCCACTATGCGTTCTACAGGAATAAATTGATTTTCCCTGGTTAACAGGTTGCTGATTTTATTCACCAATGAAGGCGCCTCAAACGGCTTAATCAGATAATCTACAGCGCCAGACTGCATCGCTTCAACGGCTTTCGGAATAGTGCCGTAAGCTGTCATCAATAAAACGGGAATTTCAGTATATTTTTGCTGAATATTGTTTAATAGTTGAAAACCATCCATTTTTGGCATTTGGATATCACTGATAACCAGCCGATATTGATTTTTGGCAAGTTGAGTCAGTGCTTCAATGCCATTTTCTGCTGCATCAACCTGATAGCCTTCCAACTGCAAGGTTTCGCATAATGCTTCGCATAAGTCCAAATCATCCTCTACAACTAAAACATCAAAGGCTTTCATCATTTTTCTCCATTTTAAAACTGCTGCTATCTGATAAATTGGTGACATACTGATTGACACAAGGCAACAACAGCACAAATTTTGTTCCCTGACCTGGCTTTGAAATACAACGTATAGAACCACTATGCGCTCTGATAACACTGTCAACAACGGCCAAACCTAAACCTGAGCCTTTAACTTTGGTTGTATAGAATGGTTCAAATAACCGTTGCTGTGATGCTTCATCAATGCCATTACCCTGATCAGAAATAGTGATTTTTAAAGCGGTTGTATCGACCTGAACCACTGTCATGCAAATCTCTCCAGCCGCTGAAGATGCTTCAACGGCATTGTTCAGCAGATTCATCAATGCCCCGCCCAATGCATCCTCATTACCCAGCATTTCATCGACCTTACATTGATTATACAAATTGAAACTTAACTGTAATGGCTTGCAATTCAAAGCCATTTGTTCCTGAATCAGTTCAAGTAGCGCCGAAAGTGAAAAGCGCTGCATAGATAAACGCCCTTCCTTGGCATAGATCAGCATGTCATTGACCTGTCTCTCCAGATAATGCAACCGCTCCAGAATTTTGTTGGCAAACGTGATACGTTTTGCTTCACTCACGTTTGTCTGATTCATTTGTGAAGCATAAAGTATGGCTGTAGAAAGCGGGGTTCTTACCTGATGTGCCATACTTGCGACCATTTCACCCATCGCTGATAAATGTTGCTGTTGATTCAATTGTTCCTGCATGGCTCGCATTTGACTGACATCTGATAACAAAATCACTTGTCCAGCCTTATTACTCATCTGGCTGGAGGTCATGCTAACGCGTATACCATTTGTCAACTGTCTTTCGTGTGGATTGTCAAATACATTCATCAAACTGCGTTGACTGACATCAAACCAGTTTTGACCGATCAATGATTTGCCCAGATATTCATTTGCCAGCAAATTACAATCAATAACTTGATTTTCTGCATTTAAAACCACCACAGCAGCCGGTAATGCAGCCAGAATATGCTGCAAACGACTGACCAGCTTTTCTTTTTCAATCAGGGTTTTTCTTTCCTGAGTTCTGGCTGCCAGCAACTCTTTATTCAACCCCGCTACTTGCTGTTGCAAGGCCTGATAGGAATCAGACAAATTTTTTGACAATTCATTAAACAGAGTAAATGCATCTGTCAATTTAGCTGTCTGACGATTTTCCAATAATTCTTGCATAGTCATAATCTTGCCTGCTCTCAATTATTATCAGTTTAAGCAAAATTCAGACCAAATAAATAATTTCTTATATAACAAAAGCTTAAAACAAATCGTCATTTATTTGACTCAGTTCACAAAACAGAATTGTTAACAGCAAACTATTTTTTAAAATTCAATTCGGGCAGATAAGCTTATAGAAACGGGCAAAAAAGCCTTTCGATTAAAGGCATTAGGCCCTAAGAAGAAAACTTATGATAGGATTGATTCAATGCCTCATACGTTTCTAGATTAAAACAGGCAAAAATAATTTTATTGATATGTCGAAAGGGGCACTGTTGCATGACTGTACGCATCGCTATTTCACTGGCCTCATCAATAGGATATCCATAAACACCACAACTGATAGCTGGAAAGGCAAGCGATTGAAACTTATTTTCTTCAGCAATGTGTAAACAGGCTAAATAACAGGATTCAAGTAGATTCGCTTCATTTTGCCGGCCTCCCTGCCAAACAGGCCCAACCGTATGCAGAATAAACGAGGCAGGCAGTTGATAACCCTCAGTTAATTTTGCTGCACCTGTTTCACAACCCTTGAGTTGTTTGCAATTTTCTAATAATTCCGGACCGGCTGCTTCATGAATAGCTCCATCAACGCCACCACCCCCTAAAAGTGAATTATTGGCGGCATTCACAATTGCATCACAAGATAAACGTGTAATATCTTGTTGCAAAATCTGTATTTCCAGCATCTAACATTCCTCCATACCTGTTTCGTCTTTGATCGTCTTTTATCACAAGCCTGTTTATTGGAAACAAAGCCATCAATCACACAAAAAAAACAGCAACTTGCTAAAACATAAGCTAACTAACTAATTTTATTAGAACTACAATGATAATCAGATCTAAAGCATTACTTTAGGCTTCATCTTCAAATTAAAACTTATAAAATCGTAATCTTTTACAGCAGAAAAATGAGTTAACATACTGATATCTAAATTAGCTAATTATTTCACAGAACTTAAGGAAAAAGTCTAATAAAGTTTTGAATTAGCCTTAGCCATCCATAGGAATACCGATGAAAAACGAACGTGAACCAGAAATCCACAGTCACCTGACCTTGCCGGACCCACATGCAAGATCTTTTTTTGCACTTTTACTTGTTCTCAGTTTTGTTTGTTTGACAAATACTCACGCCATGAATGACAGACAGAGCCGAGCCCGAGTCATTCGCCAACAGGCAAATGGAGAAGCTTCAAATACCAACATCGTGACCCCCCGTTCAGAAAATACCAGCCGCAGCGTTGGCGCACTGGATTATCAAAGTATTTCTAACAATCAGGAATCTGCTGAAATTAATGTTGATGCCAGCGATATCAGTATGTCTTTCTGGTTTTTACTCAACGGACAGAAAGAATCCAGAAGCCATCTGTTTTCCAGAGCCTTAAAAATTGGAAATCAAAAACAATTCTGGAACATTGAAACGAACGCGAAAGGGCAAGTCAAATTCAGCATTACGACCAAAGGCAACAGATTCTCATTGCTCAGCCCTGCTGGCAGTGCCCAGACCAACCTTTGGCAACATATGCTGGTCTCATATGACCGCAAAGCCATGCGTGTTTTTCTAAATGGTGAACTGATAGCAAAAAAACTGGTCTCTAGCCATATCAGTGTCAACCGTGAAACAATCAACCAACCGGCATCATTTTACAGCGAACCCGTGTCTGAAAATCAGGTTGATTTATCTGATATCCGACTGTATTCTGCAGCTATCACAGAAAACCAGATCTCACTGGAAAACCCACCGAATAAACCACCTGTAGCAGTTATCGACAGCCAGGAAACTGTTAATGACCTGGATGGTGATGGTTCAGAGATAATTACCCTGAGCGCCCACCTGTCCTCAGACCCAGATGGACAGATAATCAGCTATGCCTGGCATGATAGTGAGGATATCTTGCTAGGCGATACAGAAATCATTAATCCTGTATTAGAACTGGGAGAACATCGCTTTACCTTGACAGTGACAGATAATGCAGGCTTTATCGGCACAGCAGAAATTATAATCACACTGGAAGCCAACCAGTCAATTTCTCCGGAACTGATTACCTGGGTTGAACCCGTTGATGGTAGCACCGTCTCAGGTGTTGTGAATTTGTTAATTGAAGTCGATCCAGAATCAACAGAGACAAGGAATATCCAGTTCCAGGTCAATAACGAAGAAATTGGAGCTCCCATCAGTATCCCACCGTTTACTACGCAATTAGATACTGTCAATCTGGATGATGGATTACATAGGCTAGGGGCGATCGCAAACGATGAAAAGGAGATTATCTCGCAAAATGATATTCTGGTCACAGTAGAAAATAACCCTACAGCAACACAAACGGAATGTAATGATGGCCAAGACAATGATAACGATAATCTGATTGACCTGGAAGACCCGGGTTGCTCAAATGCATCAGACACCAATGAAACCGACAACACCTTTCTGACCACAGGTATCGTCTACGTCAGAGTACCCAGAACCACTGGTCAACATGTAGTTAAACTCAGAAATGGTGAAGACTATACCCTGAACAGCCCTGATGTCTGGGACAGGCTTCCCGACAGCCGTTTTAAATTTGAAGGTTTCAACGCTCCTGGCCAATTGATTTATAGAAAAAGTGATGGGACTGAAACTATACTTTACGATTGTTTTCAATTTACTGAACCCTGCGTTCCACTGGATCCATCTGTTTCATTTGATGGGACCAAAGTGTTGTTTTCAGTCTACCGTGGCCGATCTTTTGGAAACGCATTCTGGAATGGAACTACCTTACCTAATCGACAACTCAGAGAACCGTATGAAGCTCAACTCTATGTAGCCGACTTGACCAACAATTCAGTCAGTCCACTAGCCCATACCCCAGGAAATTTCGATGTATCTCCCATATGGCTGACCGATGGTAGAATCATGTTTGCTTCAACGCGTGCAGGCACGCTCAGACCTTGGATCGAACGGTTAACCCCCAGCAACAAAATTGAGCCTCAACTCTATATTGCCAATGCAGATGGTCGCAATGCAGTCAACATCAGTCCACATGAACTGGCAACAGCCATGCACCCATACCTGCTGAATAATGGCCGAGTCATCTACAGCTCCCACTGGTTAAGTCATAATCTGCCATTTGTCGGTACAAATGGGGGGATTAACTTCTTTACTACGGTCGATAATTTATGGATGGTGACCGATATCAACCAAAAAGGCGGTGATGTTACTGCTCTGCTGGGGGCTCACCGTGAGCACACATTTACAGATCCAACCAACAGCCGCTTTAAAACCTTTAAAGCTTTACATTTTCTCGGTCAAAGAGAAAATGATGATATTTGTACCACCAATTATTATCGAGGCAACAACCTTGGTTTAGGTGATATCTTCTGTTGGCCTCCTGAACCTCATGGCGTCGAAGGCTCCCTGCCTAAATTTATTCCCAGAAATCTATACAATGTTGCCAGCTGGTCAAAATCAAATGATGAAATTGCGAATAAAGAGAATGGTTTGTTTCTGGGTAAAATTGGCTATCCTGAAGGTATAGAAAATGAACAGCTGATGTTAACGCTATGCAACGGCATGTGTGCTGTCGTGTCGGGCACAGTAGAAAGTTTTCAGGATGATGTGGCCAATGAACCTGGAAAACGGGCGGTAGATACAGGCATATACAAAACTACAAAAATTCCTTCAACCAGCATTAAAGATCTGGAACCTATTGTTGACTTGTCTGACTGGAATGAATTTTCTGCGCGAGTTGTAAAAAGTCGTCCGGCTCCGCCTGACACAACCAACCTGAACAATACCAGCAACCAATGTATCACAGCCAGTTCGGATGCTGGCACGGCAGAAGCTGATCCACACTTTAGTTATGAATTTAACAATAACTACCGGGCCTCAGCGAATCATGGCAGCAAAATAGACGGTCTTCCGCATAGTGAATTATGGGGAATACGTTTTTTTGAAATTCTGCCAAACAAAGGGCCTTTGGACTTCAGAAATTCAATCGGAAACAAAATACGTCTACTGGGTGATGCACCCTTACTGGCAGACAAATCGTTTGTGGCTCAATTACCTTGCGACACACCTTATTTTATGACCGGAATTGATGTTGATGGCAATACCATTATGAGAGATCAGATTCCTCAATCCTTACGTCCAGGGGAAGAACGCGTATGTACAGGTTGTCATTTACACTCCAGACAAGGACGCCCTTATAATCA
>SPJK01049364.1_pt1 | contig 10185 bp, 11 predicted proteins | sample 3741771 | NCBI WGS metagenome assembly SPJK01 (sample SAMN10925997, study PRJNA522277) | cold seep metagenome | isolation source: Elba SIP-enriched marine methane seep metagenome, extraction at timepoint T2 | place: Italy: coast of Elba, Mediterranean Sea
ATGCCTCCCGGTGGTGGTTCCGGTCGCATGCCTCCTGGTGGCATGCTCACCGCCTGCGACGTTGAGGCTATTGCTCAGTGGATCAACGAAGGCGCGGAAAACAACTAAAAGACCCCAATTGTGGCCAATTTGTGCGGCTTTCCGCAAGAATGCCATCTAGCCAGAGACGCCTAAGTCACGTATGACACGCCGAGGCAATCATGGCTTCCGAAGAGACCGACGCTGGGGACAATCCCCAGGCTTTCGACTCCAAATCCCTGGGTAAACGGGCCGCCAAGGGCGGAGCCTATACCGCAGTCGCGCAGATAATCGCCCAGCTGCTCCGGTTGTTCAGCAACATGCTGCTCACCCGGCTGCTCTATCCTGAGGCCTACGCCCTCATGGGCTACGTCACCTTGGTTCAGATCGGTCTGACCATGGTCACCGACGTCGGCATTGAACAGAGCATCATCCAGCACAAAGACGGGCATAAGGATTACTTCCGCAAAACCGCCTGGACTATGCAGGTGCTCCGCGGTGCCCTACTTTGGATCTTAGCCATCGCGGTCTGTACCCCAGTTGCGGTCGCTTTCTACGAAAAAGACCAACTCATCCAACTCATCCCCATTGGCGCAGTCACCGTTTTCATCTCCGGTTTTAACTCTGCCAAATTGGGCCTCGCCCGCCGTAACCTTCACCTCGGCCAAATCGCCATCATGGAAGTCTCTGCCCAAGCCTTGGCAGTGATAGTTATGGCGATAGTTGCATATATCTACGAGACCGTCTGGGCCTTGATCATCGGCTCGATAGTTATCCACGGCGTTAAACTCATCGCATCTATGTTTTTTCCTGGGCCTCGTGATGGTTTTGGATGGAACAAGGAAGCCGCCAAAGATATTTACAGCTATGGTAAATGGATCTTCCTGAGCACCCTGGTCACCTTCCTGGGCATGAACTTCGACCGCATCGCCTTGGGCAAGTTGCTCGATCTCAATACTTTCGGTGTCTACAATGTGGCTATTAACCTCGGCCTTGCACCCATCACCGTAGGTTTCCAAGTCACCCAATCGGTACTCTTGCCTGCGCTCTCCGAAGCCGCCCGAACTAACGACCCCAAAGTCATGCGGCGCACCTTCGACCGCTCCAAAGAAGTAGTCTTGCCCCTGGGCATGTTCATGATGCTGGGCTTAGTCTTCTTAGGACCTGCCTTCTTCTACTATCTGTACGACTACCGCTACGTCGACGCCGGCTGGATGCTTCAACTGATCATCCCTGCTACTTGGTTTAACTTCCTGGTGGGTGCCTGGACTCGCGCCTTCATGGCTTTGGGCGACACCCGCTCCATGGCCATCTCCAGTGTCTTGCGCTTCATCTGTAGCGCCATTTTTGGCATGGCTGGATACTACGTGGGTGAACTGACCGGCTTCCTATTAGGCTTAGGTGTCGGCGCCGTCGTTGCCCATAGTTATGTACTCTGGACACTCAGCCAACACGGTCTGTCGGCTCTCAAAGACGACGCGCTCTATACTTTCTTCGGTCTATTGCTCGCCTTGATCGGTGCCTATCTGCCCAAAGAAATGGCCCGCATGGGGCACCTAGACGAATACTTGGCCTCGGTCGTCCTCTCAGTAATCATCCTCGGACCTTTGGGACTACTTTTAGCCAAGGTGGGTATTAAGAAGATCAAAGAGCTGAAGTCTGGTCCAATCCGCGGCGGAGAATCAGCCGTAGTTGGCGCCGGCGCCTCAGGAGACTCCAGCCTACGCAGAGCCATGCGTAGGAACCGTACTGCTGTGGGTAAGGTAACTAAGAAAAGCAGCCGTAAAGGCAAAAAGAAATAGTTCTAGATAGTTTCTAGGAATCCCCATGAAGACCTGGAATATCGAGGTCAGCTCCCACCTCCAAGCCCCCATTAAACAAGTCTGGCAACGCGTAGGCACCATGGAAGGTGTCAACGCCGAACTCTTCCCCGGGTTGCGTATGAGCGTCCCTAAACACGCCCAAGGACTGCGCATCGACGACGCTCCGGTAGATGAAGTCGCCTTCTCCAGCTGGCTCTTACTCTTTGGTTTCCTCCCCTTCGACCGCCATTTCTTGCGCTTCGAAAAGATAGACCCTCCTCATGGATTTCTAGAAGAATCCACCTCCTGGCAACAAAAACGCTGGCGCCACGAAAGAACGCTCAGCGCTTTAGAGGGAGGAACCAAGATAGTTGATCGAGTCACCTTCAGTCCGCGTCTAGAATTCATGGGTCCGTTAGCGAAGCAGATGGTAGCGAAGATATTCGCGGGTAGACACAAAGTGCTGAGAAGAGAGTTTGGAGAGGTTTGAGTGCCCGACCGTCTAAAAGAACTAGACAGGAAGATGGTGACTCTTGCAGAGGATTTTCTTCGATTAGGAGAAGATGAGTTTCTCGAAGAAGTCGCAAGGCAAGGCACCTGTCTCCTTGCAAAGGCTCCTAAAAGCCAACTAAACGCCTTAGAAAAACGGATCAACGCCAAGCTTCCGGGAAAGCTCAGACAACTATTCAAACTATGTTCCGGGTTTATGCTGGAGCCTTATTGGAATGGGTTAGGGATTGGTACTTGGAACCCATGTCAAATAAATCTAATGGCCGTCCGAGACCCGGAAGGCTGTGAGGTGCTTGCAGACCTCAACGATGATTTCCCGCAAGAGCCTGACCTGGTTCCAAAGGCCGGCCAAACCTATATAGCTCACGAACTCACCGATAGAATCAGCCGTTCCTTGGCTCTTTCCTCAACTTTCGATACCGAAACTATCATCTATGACCTTGAAGCTGATCTATTTGGCTGGTGGATTGGAAAACAAGGCGAAGTAACCTACAGCGAGTCTGCCGAGGACTTACTAGAACTATGTCTTGAAGATAAAACTGGGCAACTCACAGAACTCAAAGCTGAGCAAGAGCAAACAGCCAATAGTAGCAATTCCAAGGATGCGTTGGTAGCGAGGTGGTTAAGAGCTGCCGACCTTCCGGCACAGGAGCCCAACAAAGACCTCTTCTTCGGCCTCTTTGAGAAGTTTCGCCCCTCAGGTGAAGGTGTCGCCCAGCTTCTAGAAGGCGTCCTGCATGGTCCAGAGATAGCTTCCCGTCTGATGGAGTGTTTCGAAGCCACCAAGGAGGGCTACCAGCCAGGTGAAGCCTATTCTCTAGTGCGAAAGGCCATCTATCCCCCAGACCCGATTGAGATTGCGCGTCTACTTACTCAGCATCACCAATACACACAAAGTATTGCCGCCTTAATGGGCGAGAGCGAACTCCTTGAGGTCCTCCGCGGCTGTACAACGGCAGCCATCGGTTACCATGATGTCGACTTAGAAAACTATGAAGACAGCATAGATGCCTGGGTCTCTGAAGTAATTTCGGACTATGTATCTGGTCTTAGGCAGCAGCTAGGATCTAGCCCAGAGTCCAGGTACCCCATCTTGTGGCTAGCAGAAGCATTCTATTCCATCGCTGCAGACTATCACCTTGCTGAGCACCTGCTTTGGCCGGTCTTTCGAGACAAAAGCAATATTCCAGACCCTCTAAAGCCCTATTTTGAACTCTGGAAATTGGGTTTGCGTCCAAGTATACTCCCACCCGAGGAATAGCTTAACCATGGGCACCTACAATACCGCCAAACTATTCGATCTCTGCCCACGTTGTGAAAAAGCCGTTGAAAACGAAGTAAACATCTATCTGGGAGATACCTCCAACATGTCGGAAGTGACTCTCGGCGAGCTCTATCCCTTTCGCCCACGCAAGCAACCTCAAAATGGCGGTCTGGTGGAAGGATGGCAGGAAGAAGCAGGCTACTGTGAATGTAGTCATTGTAAACGAGACTTCCATTGCGACGTATTCATCCAAAAGGGTCTACTGGTCAAAATACGCCCGAATTTAGCAGCGCCTCCATACATTCCAAGTCACCGACAAAAGCCGTCTTTGCCCTGCCCCGACTGTGGAAGCGGCGAGACAGAGCTTCATAACTACCATCCCATGATAATTGGACGTTTCATTTGTTGTGCAAAGTCTGGCTGTAGTGAGCGCGTCCTGAATTCAGATAACGAACGGCTATACTATGTAGGCGATAGGTTGAAGATTGAGCGGTGAGAGTAGACAGTCCAACACTTTCGGACGTTGTCTGGTCTAAACAAAAGACAAGAGCCCAACAATAGACGTCGTCCAGGGCCCTCATTGGCGGTAAAGAGCACAAAGGTGGTCCCTGCAACGTCCAGATAAGACAAATAATGGATGGAACGGATTAGTTACTTCTGTTAGCTTCGTAGTCAAGATTTAGGATATGAGTGAGTTTACCTTCCCGCGCTTTAATCTGTCTTGGCAGCACGCTGGCGGCCAACCCCAAAGTATCAGCGGGTGCGAAAACGAGAGGGGTTACTTCTCACTTCACCAAGCAAAGAGAACACCCCATAAACATCACCAGCTTGAAGGTTTATTCGAAGCCCTAGGGAAAGAGAAATTCACTATTCCCCGGAGCAAAAGGCGCAATTCCGGTAGTACATACTATGTTTTGACTACTTACTGCGGATTGGGAGAGATGTGTATTGGCTGGAACCGGGGTGATAAAGTATTCTCTGAGGAACTTCATCTGCGTCTTGAGGAACTTTGCCAGCAGGCAGTGCTAGAAAGCTCCTACTCAAAAAACCTCAAACTATATACCGACCCATATCACGCAAGGCCCAAGCTCCATCAAGCAATGGCAGACCTTATCTCTCCCAGCGAACGCATGCCTCTGTATTGGATGCGCTGCGAAGCCTTCACGGTAATCGATCGATGTCTAGTGCTCATTGAAGAAGGCGAGAACCTTGAGTGCTGGCGTATTGACTACGAATGGAGTGCTGAGACAACACAACTGATAGAAACCCAAACTAATGCCGACCAACTTCGGGAAGTCATAGAACAGTTGCACCAACTATCGACGCCTTTGTTCAGCGGCGAATACTATCCTCAATTTAGAGATGGCACTTGGCTGGACCTCCATATCGGTGACTCCTTCCATCTGCATTGGTGCGAGGGAGATGGGTTTCGAAACGAAGTTGAAGAACATTTTTTCACGCATTGGCGCTCCCTACTACCCCTAAGCAAGAGGGAGGAAGCTCAGCGGCTTCGCTCTAAGAAGCGATAGAAACTATCTCAGAAGGCCCCCTGAGCAAATTGATATCAAGTTACCTCCATTCGGACACCATCAAACCCAATAGAAGCCTAGACACCCGTTGCTTGGATGTCAGACGATGCAGCATTGGCCTTAACCCATTGCTTGGGTGACTTTCCGAATTGCTGGCGAAACTCTCGGCTAAACTGAGAAGCGCTAGTATAACCCACCGCGTCGGCGGCTTGGCTAACGGCCTTGCCGTGAGCTATCTGCATGGCGGCGTCGCTTAACCGCAAGGCCTTGATAAACTGCAGAGGTGAGAAACTGGTGGCCGCCTTGAAACGTCGATGAAAGACCGCCCGGCTCATACCCCCTTTTCGGGCTAGTTCGTCTACCGAAAGGGGTTCGCTGAGATTCTCGCGCATATAGTTAACTATCAAAGTAATATCCCTAGCTCCGTTAAACGCTTGGCGTAGCATGGGGCCAGCCTGCCCTTCGATGATAGTATATAGAAGCTCTCGCAGACGACTGTTCGATAGTACCTGTAGCGCCACCGAGTCATTTAATAACTCCAACAACTTACTGAGGGCAGCATAGAAGCCATCATCCACTTCGGCCAAAACCAAGCCTGGTGCCAACTCATTGCTGGAGGCGGGCTTGCTGTGCCCTCTAGCTGCCTCATACGCCACTAAGGTCTCAGCCATAGTACGGCTTTCCAAATCTAATAGAACACCCAGGACGGGTTCCTCTGGTGTGGCCTGAAGCACTTCGGCTTCCACCGGCAGTGACATTGTCGCGCATAGATAGCGATCTCTGTTGTAGGTATAAGTATTGCCGCCAAGATATGCCCGCTTCTGACCTTGCAAGATACAACACATGCTCGGCGGATAGATAGATGGTAGGCGTTCGATGGGGCCACTTACCCGAAACAGCTTGAGACCCTCTATCGGTGTCTGCCAGGCACCATCTTGCTCGACATTCTCTGACACCAACTCCTGAAGCGCACGCAGTTCCACAGTCCCTTTATCACTGGTAGAGACTCGCCTAGGCAATCGATCGAGACAATTAGGCAAGTTTTAGAGACAAATTCGGGCTATTCTGGGACCCCGGCGATAGTTATTGTTTATGATATCATGAACACTGCGCAAAATTGCTCTCCCAACTCCAAGGGCTGGACGCCCGACCGCCTTGGTAGCCTGGCGGGCAAGACCTATTTAGTCACGGGCGCCAATACCGGCGCTGGCTATGAGGCGACCCGAGTCTTCCTAAGCAAAGGCGCTCGGGTAGTCATGCTGAATCGCAATCTATCCAAGTCCGCGGCAGCCTGCGAAACATTAAAAAAGGAGTTTGGGGCTACAGCTGAAGTATCAACTATCAAGACGGACCTCGCGGAGCTTGTCTCGGTGAGAAAGGCCGCTGCCGAGGTACTACAACAAGTTCCTCGCATCGACGCCCTGATTTGCAACGCCGCCATCGCCCAGGTCGCCAAACAAGAGATTACCGTGGATGGATTTGAAAGCCAGCTGGGCGTAAACCACTTTGGTCATTTCCTACTCTGCGGACTACTGCTAGAGAGAATAGAAAGCTCGGCTGGACGGATAGTTGTCGTAGGTAGCAATGCCTACAAAATGGGTTTAAGGAGGATCCAATTCGAAGACCTCAATTTCGATACTAAGTATACCGCCTGGAAGTCCTATGCGCAGAGTAAACTCGCCCAAATGATGTTTGCCTATGAGCTACAACGCCGTGTTCACGCAAAAGGCGGAAAGCTGACAGTTCAGGTGTGCCACCCTGGTGCCTCACGAACAAACCTACTCAAGGATACCGCCAGCACCTTTAACAAAGCTCTTTGGTCGGTACTATCCCGCTTTATAGCTCAGTCCGCGGAAAAGGGTTCCTGGCCCGAAGTAATGTGCGCTGCCGAGGAAGGTGTACAGCCTCAGAAACTCTACGGCCCTACCAAAAGAGCGCAGACGGTGGGTGCCATTGGCGAGTGTCCAGTTGATGAGTGTGTCCTCGACCAAGAAATGGCTGCAAAGCTCTGGACGCTCTCGGAACAAAAAACCGCACTCAGTTGGTCCCCATAACCTCTTTGACCTACTTCCGAACTTATATAGTTAAACAAAGAAGGCGTGTGCTCATGGTTTGGACTTCAAACGGATCTGCTCAATCTCAGCCCGGGGAATAGATAATGATTCCAAAAATGCTTGGTGGGCCTCGGGCATTAGTCTTTCAAAATTTCGATGCCACTGCCACATATCTTCGTCGCTCAGGCCTATGCTCTCCAAAAGCCCAACCCACTGCTCCTTGGTCATTTGGCCATCCGAGAGTGGCAAACTCCCCTCTCCAAGTAACTTGAGGATGGTGAGCTGTTGTGTCTGCAGTTGTGTTATTTGGACATTCAAGGTGTCTAGTTGTTGACGAAGAATCCGCCGGGAGACGCTAGAACTCTCCCGCTCACTAAGAAGCTCACCGATTTTCTCAAGAGAAAGCCCCATGGATCGGTAGGATACTATCTCCCGTAGCCTTTGATGGTCACCGGAACTATATCTTCGATAGTTCGATCCGGTGCGAAAGGAGGGCTTCAGTAAACCCACCCGGTCGTAGTAGAGCAAGGTACTTCGAGAGAGTTTAAATGACCGAGCAAGTTGTCCAATACTATATTCCTTCAAGCAATATCCCCTCCGGAACTACAAATGGAGACCGGTCTGGAGGCAAGTATAGCTGCTTAGCTTCTGGGTTTTCAAGATGCTCCGCGCTGTAGTGCTCGGCTAGGGCGCCCTTAAAGTTTGCAACTAAGTCCGGGTTGGCAGTAATGAGCTCTTCAAAGCCCTCTACACGTTGCTTCGATAGCCTCTGTCTAACCAAGAGCACGGCAGCAACCGTTAAAGTATGATGATACTTCTGATGTGCCCCTAAGGACTCTGCATAGGCTTTGATTCCCTTGGTACAGCGGCTTAGGGCCTCTTCCAGTGGGAAGTAGCAGCAATAGATATACGCCAGACGCAGATGGCTACGGTGAGTGAACTCATTAGGAGCCAAACTACGCTGTTCGATGCCCTCTAGTAAGAGCTGTTCTTCTTTCAACATGAGGGCACTAGAAAGTGTGAAGCCGTAGTCAGGTCAAAAAGAATCGCAAAGATATAGCTAGGTCACGGCTTCGCTGGACTCATTTGGGAAAATAGGGTGAGCAATAGCATATGGGAACAGAATACCAAGGAAGCTGCCACTGCGGAAAGGTGAGTTTCAAGGTTAACATCGAGCTGAAGCGCGCCATGTGTTGTAACTGTTCCATCTGCCACATGAAAGGCTCGGTTCTTGCGATGGCCGCTAGCGAGCAGGTTGAGATACTAACCGGTGAAGAGGAACTCACCTTGTATCAATTCGGCAGCAAGACCGCAGGACACTACTTCTGTAGACATTGCGGGATACATCCCTTGACGCGGCCTAAAGGTCATCCAGAACTATGGGCGGTCAACCTTCGCTGTCTTAAGGGGATAGATATCGATAGCCTTTCCCTCGATCACTTTGACGGCCGTAGTTTGTAGAAGGCAAGCTGCCAAAATCAGGATTGGGGCTTGTGTTGAAGGGGCTCTAGGGAATGACCAGACAAGTATTAGATTTGCTTGAGTACCAAGGCAAGCAATACTTCATCGACAACCAGCTAGACTCAAGAAGTGAGTTCCCAAGTAACCCCGAGCTTGGCATAGATACCTGTGCGCCGCACACAGCAAACTATTCTGGTCGCATAAACTATCTCGGCATCCACAACGCTCAACTATATTTAGATTTCGTCCAAGCCTGCTTGTCGCCCGCCCACCAACAGAAACGGGAGCGCTACCCGCGAGTAACGCATGAACAGCTGGGTTGGCGCCGACCGAAAAAGAAATCCTTTGGCGCCTATACCATCTTTGACACCAAACTCTCCCTCCAGTTCACCGGCATCTTAGAACTCCGAGATCACGAGCAACCAGAGACTATACTATTGGTGCGTTTTACTCAGGGTCGTCCTGTAGCAGAAATCTGCCATAAACTATCAGAGAACACAGGTGGATATCTAGTAGCTCCTAGAAAACCTGCCCAGGTCAACCTATTAAGCCTGGGGCCTGAGCCAGAGGTCACCAAGGAGTCTGTGCAATATATATTGAGGAACCACATGGCAAAGGAACAGCTAGATGCTCTGCTAAGCAATGCTCCTGTGGCTCTGCTGGCCGGGGAAGAAACTTTGTTGGCGGAACGTCTTGTACATTGCATCCGCCATCATGGAGGTGTCGCAGAAATCTCTTTTTAGTGGCCAGATGGCCCTTAGTCTCCGCCTTCACGAAAAATCGTCGAACGCGTAGAAAGAAATTGCCGCTCGATCTAGTACTAGGACTGAGGTACCGAGTGAAGAAGCGACTACCATTTCCAAAGATACTCCTAGCAGCCTTAGGACTTTGTTTTCTATGGTCCCTCTTCCTATTTACCGACGGAATTCCGGAGGGCGCTGGGGAAGCGCCTAAAGAACCTCAGAGCGTTCGCTCTTCAGACTCAGCAGGCCGTTTCAGTACCTCTGAAGTATCTGAGGCCGACGCAGGGGTGGCTAAAGAGCAGGTCTCAGGCATGGTCAGAGACAACCAAGGCAACCCTATTTCTCAAGCCGAGGTCTGTGTACTCCAGAGCAAATCTGCCTACTCACAAGTATGCACCTACGCTGACCGACACGGAAAGTACCTGTTGACATACCCCAGGCCCAAACATAACCCCCATCGCCTCTCAGCTAGCAGTGAGGGCTATGTAACCAGTATTGCCTTCATCAATCCCCCCCTCCCCGAAAAAGGGATAGTAAATTTTCGCCTCACTCCCGGAGAAAAAGTAACTATCAAGGTCATTGAAGCAGGCTGGAAATCTCCCATAGAAGGGGGCGTGATCTCCGCTCCCAAGCTCAAACTATTTTCGAAGACGGACAAGGAGGGAGCAGCTTCCATAGTTCTTCCCCCTGGAAAGCATCGCCTCGAAGCAAGGGCCGAAGGTTTCAGCGCAGAATACAAGTATATCAAGGCACCGGATAGCTTAACCTTCTCCTTGAGTGTCCCAAGCCAGATTTTTGGGGTAG
>SPJK01066720.1_pt1 | contig 10184 bp, 12 predicted proteins | sample 3741771 | NCBI WGS metagenome assembly SPJK01 (sample SAMN10925997, study PRJNA522277) | cold seep metagenome | isolation source: Elba SIP-enriched marine methane seep metagenome, extraction at timepoint T2 | place: Italy: coast of Elba, Mediterranean Sea
ACGACCGCTGAGCGGGCCGTTCATGAACGCCATGTGCATGGGGTCGTGCCGGCGACCGATCTCCACGCCCGGCGCGTCGGCGGGCACCAGTGCGAGGGTGATGCCCAATGACCTGCGGTCGCCCAACAGACCGTCCGGGTCGTAGAGCTTGAACGCGAGACCGAGTACGGTCGCGACCGGCCCAAGCGTGATGTAGCGCTTCTCGAAGTTCAGGCGCACGCCGAGCACATCGTCACGGCCCTGCCAGCTGCCGCGACAGACCACACCGGTGTCCGGGATGGCACCGGCATCAGTGCACGTATCCCAGCGGTTAAAGCCCACTAAACCCTGACTGATTAAGTAAAAGATAAAGAGATAATTACTATGAGTAACGAAACTAAAAAAGGGTTTACACACGAAACCATCGAGACCAACAGTTTCTTGATGATTGTGTTAATCATTATCGTGATTTCATTCGGCGGCTTGGTGGAAATCGTACCGCTGTTCTTCCAAAAATCAACCACAACGCCAATCAAAGGCCTTAAGCCTTATAGCGCATTACAACTGGCTGGCCGCGACATTTATATCCGTGAAGGCTGTAATACTTGTCACTCACAGATGATTCGTCCGTTCAAAGCCGAAACACTGCGCTATGGCCACTATTCGGTGGCTGGTGAATTTGTGTATGACCATCCTTTTCTTTGGGGTAGTAAGCGTACTGGCCCAGACTTGCACCGTGTGGGTAAAAAATACAGCGACGAATGGCACCGCATCCATTTGATCAACCCACGTGACTTGGTACCAGAATCTGTGATGCCCGCCTACCCTTGGTTAGCCGAGAATGAAGTCAATGCCAGACAGTTACCTAACCATATGCGCGCCCTGCGTAAAGTCGGTGTGCCTTATACCGATGAAGACATCGCAACGGCCGCTGATGACGTGTATGGAAAGACAGAGATTCAAGCCGTCATTGCTTATCTTCAAGTCTTAGGCACACATCTTAAATAGGTGACGACCATGGACATTACTGATCTACGCATTATTGCCACCCTTGCAACCTTTGTGACCTTTATTGGTATCTGGTTGTGGGCGTGGTCAAAACCAAAGAAAAAAGATTTTGATGAAGCGGCGCAACTGCCGTTTGAAGGAGAAGAATAATGAGCGACTTTACCAGTGATTTTTGGTCGTATTACATTTCATTTATTGTATTAGGCGGTATTTTTACCTGCTTGCTTGTCTTATTTTTAACCGCTCGTGTGCCTGTACAAAAATCTGGCGACAACACCACAGGTCACGTCTATGACGAAGACATAGTAGAGCTTAATAACCCAATGCCAAGATGGTGGATGTACTTGTTTATCATCACCTCCGTATTTGGCTTTGCATATCTGGCGTTATACCCTGGCTTAGGTAATAACGAAGGCATGCTAGGCTGGACCAGCTTAAAGCAATACGAAGAGGAAGTAGAAGCCAATAAGCAAAAAATTGCACCGATTTATGCTAAATATGCCGCAATGCCTGTTGAAGAAGTCGCCAAAGATGATGCAGCGATGGCGATTGGTGAGCGTTTGTTTATGAACAACTGCTCAATGTGTCATGGTTCTGATGCACATGGCAGCAAAGGTTTCCCTAACCTGACCGACAATGACTGGTTATACGGCGGCAAACCAGAAACCATCAAGCAAACCATCACCAACGGCCGTAACGGTATGATGCCACCGATGTTAGCTGCCATTGGTGGTACCCAAGAAGACGCTAAAAACGTAGCCAACTATGTGTTAAGCCTGTCTGGTGCAAAACATGACGAAGCGGCAGCGGTAATTGGTAAAACCAAGTTTGCCGCCTGTGCTGCTTGTCATGGCCCTAATGGTGAAGGCAACCAAATGATCGGTGCACCTAACCTGTCTGATGACACCTGGTTACATGGTTTTGGTGAGTCTGCCATCATGGAACGCATCAACCTGGGCAAACAGAACCAAATGCCCGCACAAAAAGAACGCTTAACGAAAGAACAGATCCATGTCCTAGCTTCTTACGTCTGGCGCTTCTCAAACATGCCAGAAGCTACAGGCATGCAATAGTTTTACACAATTGTTATCGCTTATTTGCTGCGCTGCACTTGCAGTAAATAAGCCCTAACGTTGAACCATACTCTCAGGTGAAAACGTTGACCCAAAAAAAACCTTCTCCCAAAAAAGTCATCCCCATCGTCAGTGAGCCATCACAAGACGAAATGGTGTTTTTGTATCAGTCTCAAGAAAAAGTTTATCCGCGTAACACCAAAGGTCGCTACACTAATTGGCGTTGGTTAATGGTTTGGTTTACCCAAATCATTTTTTATGGCACGCCATGGTTAATGACAGGCAACCGGCAGTCTTTGTTATTCAATATGGCTGACCGCAAGTTTTATATCTTCGATCTGATTCTTTATCCCAAAGACCTGATTTATCTGACCGTGATATTAATCTTGTCTGCTCTTGCTCTGTTTTTATTCACAACAGTGGCTGGGCGCTTGTGGTGTGGCTTTTCCTGTCCACAAACGGTGTATACCAAAATCTTTTTATGGATAGAACAAAAAATCGAAGGCGATCGCCCAGCACGTATTAAGCTGGATAACCAGCCATTGAATGCTGAAAAGCTGCGAAAAAAAGGCATGAAACACGCTGCCTGGATTTTATTTTCGATGTGGACCGGTTTTACTTTTTTAGGGTATTTCACCCCAATTCGCGACTTGTTTGACAGCATTCAAATGGGGCAGCTGGGCTCATGGGAGCTGTTCTGGATCAGCTTTTATGGCTTTGCAACTTATGGCAATGCGGGCTTTTTGCGCGAACAAATCTGCAAATACATGTGTCCTTATGCTCGCTTTCAAAGCGCCATGTTTGATAAAGACACCTTGGTCGTGTCTTATGATGAAACACGCGGCGAGCCACGTGGCGGTCGCTCTAAAACAGTGGATGCAAAAGCACAAGGCAAAGGCGACTGTATCGATTGTAACTTCTGTGTGCAAGTCTGCCCTGTGGGTATTGATATTCGTGACGGTTTGCAGTACGAGTGTATTAGCTGCGGCTTGTGCGTCGACGCTTGTAATAACATCATGGACAAAATGGGTTATGCACGCGGACTGATTAGATTCTCAACGCAAAATGGCATTAACTTCAAGTGGACTGCCAAAAAAATCATGCATCAGGTGTTACGTCCACGCGTCGTAATCTATGCAGGTATATTAGCACTGGTCGGCATTGCCTTTGCCGTATCCATCGCTAATCGTGCCTCTTTTACCGTTAATGTCATTCGTGACCGTGGCGTGATGGCGCGTTTGGTCAAGGGCGGTAATATCGAAAACGTTTACCGCTTGCAAATCACTAATGCTACTGAAAAAATCGGCCACTACCAAATCAGCGCAGAAGGCTTAAAAGGCCTAATCCTGGCTAACCCTAAAACCCATACCGTTAAACCAACCGCCACACGCATGGTGCCAGTGAGCTTACAACTACCCGATGCTTCGATCAAAAATGGTTCTCACAAAATTCAGTTTAAGGTACTATCACTAGATGATAAAGAAAGTATCGAAGAACCTTCGATCTTTTTTATGCCCCGCTAATTTCACGGCAACGATTATGAGGAGTAATCAAAACATGAGCCAACCCAATATACGCCGCAAAAATGACAGCCAAGATGACAAACCCTGGTGGCATTATGGGCATGCCTGGCTAGTGTTTGGTGGGCCAGCAGTCGTTGTGATCGCCAGTTTGATTACTGTCTATATCGCAGTCAGTAGTCGTGACAGCCTGGTGGACGAAAATTATTACCAAAGCGGTATTAACATCAACGACAAACTCAACACTGAAACAAAAACGGCAGAAGAACGCAATGCCCTAGAACCAGCTGTCACTGCCAGAAATCACGCGGCTACAGGTGTGCACCCAGAATAAGTCTTCAGCGCAATGCAATTAACGCTGACAACAAGCGCTCTGCTAATGGGGTTGGCTGGCGGGCCGCACTGTATTGCCATGTGTGGTGCCGCCTGTGGTGCCATGCTGCCAGCCGACAGTAAGAACAGTCTGTTGGCCTATCACAGTGGCCGCATTTTAGGTTATGCACTGTTGGGTGCGCTCGCTACTTATGCCATTCAGTCCATTGCCTGGCTTTCTGATGCCAACATTGTCTTCAAACCTATCTGGACTTTTTTTCACATTATTATTTTTGCCTGGGGGCTGGTTCTGGTTTTATTTGGCCGACAACCACAATGGGTAGACCGCGCAGGACAAGGCATCTGGCGCTATGTCAAACAAGTGGCAAACATACGATTTGGCTATTTTTATATTGGTTTACTTTGGGCATTGATGCCCTGTGGGCTGCTTTATTCTGCCGTCGTCATTGCTGCCTTTAATGCAGAGCCTGTTGGCGGTGCACTGAGCATGGCGGCCTTTGGACTTGGTTCAGGCATCGCCTTATTGTTTGCACCATTAGCCTGGCTAAAACTCAAATCCACTATACTTGAACCATACGGCATGCGTTTAGCCGGTTTATTATTGGCTGGCGCCAGTGGCTGGGCCATCTGGATGGATGTGATGCACCAGAATAAAATCTGGTGCGCAACGTAATCCTTCCCTCAAAAAACGGGAAGGAATACCCATTTAAGACTGAGGTGTTTTTAAATAATCCGTCAAATGCGGTTGAATCACCTGCAACATCTGGGCAAAAACTTTAGGATTACCAGCAACAATATGCCCTGAGTCTAACCAGCTTTCGTTTCCTTCAAAATCACCGACAATACCGCCCGCTTCTTGGACTAATAATGAACCAGCGGCAATATCCCATGCTGATAAATTAATCTCAAAAAAGCCATCTGAGAAACCTGCAGCAACATAAGCCAAATCCAACGCTGCCGAGCCTGGACGACGCAGACCCGAGGTCTTTTTCGCCATGTCTCTAAAGATGTCGATATAGGTATCAAAATAACTGAAATCTTTGAATGGGAAGCCCGTCGCAATCAAGCTCTCTTGTAACTTAATGCGTTTAGTGACACGAATACGCTTGTCATTTAAAAATGCGCCTGCGCCCTTAGTCGCCGTAAACAAGTCATTGTGTACTGGGTCATAAATCACTGCCTGGGTAATCACACCTTTTTGTTGTAATGCGATAGAAACACAATAGGCTGGGAAATTATGCAAGAAGTTAGTCGTGCCATCCAGTGGGTCGATGATCCATACATTTTCTGCGTCGGCGTTATCTTTTCCGCTCTCTTCACCAAAAAAACCATGTTCAGGATACGCATCTCTGAGCACCTCAATAATCGCTTCTTCGGCATTTTTGTCAATTTCGCTGACAAAATCATTGACGTCTTTCATTCGAATATTCAGCGAACCGACATCTTGTGAACCTCGGTTAATAATCTTTCCTGCTTCGCGGGCAGCTTTGATCGCGACATTTAATATTGGGTGCATAAGGCTGGACTTTACTCGTTTACTGATAAAATGCGCATTTTAGCATAGCGGGATGATAAACCTTGTCTGCAAATCTCTTTCAAAACATTCATATTGTGCTGAGCCACACCAGCCATCCTGGCAATATCGGCTCCACTGCCCGTGCCATGAAAACCATGGGGCTGACGCAATTGCGTCTGATCAACCCCAAACACTTCCCTGATGGTGAAGCAAAGTCATTGGCGGTGAATGCGAAAGATGTGCTCGACACAGCCAATGTTTATCACTCTGTAGAAGAGGCCTTGGCCAGTGCACAATATGTGATTGGCGTGAGTGGCAAGGCACGTTCCCTCTCTCAAGAAGTCTTAACCGTACGTGAGGCCGCCATTCGCACAAAAAGTCTGGCGCAAACACAGCAAGTGGCTTTTTTATTCGGCAACGAGACCAATGGTTTGAGCGGTGCTGAAGCTGATAAATGCCACGCACTGGCAGCCATTCCAGCCAGCCCAGATTACACATCATTAAACCTGGCGCAAGCCGTTCAAATTATGAGCTATGAATTACGCATGGCATTTACCGACCAGTCACTGCACATTGCGCCAACCGCTGGTGAACTGGCTACGCAAGACGACCTGGAGCGCTTTTATGCGCACCTAAAAGAAGTGCTGGCTCACATTGGCTACATTAATCCAAGAGCACCCAAGAAGCTATTTGAACGATTACGCCGCCTGTATGGCAGGGCCAACCTTGAAAAAGAAGAAGTCAATTTACTACGCGGCATTCTCACATTGACGGTCAAGCCAAAAAAGCACGGCCGTTATTAATCACCAAATAACCGAGTAATTTACTCAACTATTAATTTATGCCATAATAGCAGATTGATTTACTTGCAAAACGACCATTATGTTCGACCAAATAAAGCAAGACATTGCTATTGTCTATGACCGCGATCCAGCCGCACGTTCACATTTGGAAATCCTCACCACCTACCCTGGGGTGCATGCGCTATTAATGCACCGCATGAGCCATTGCCTTTGGTCAAAGGGTCTTAAATGGTTAGGCCGCTTGTCCTCGCATATTGGCCGTGGCTTAACCGGTATCGAAATCCATCCTGGCGCACAAATTGGCCAGCGTGTGTTTATCGACCACGGCATGGGCGTTGTCATAGGCGAAACTGCCATCATCGGCGATGACTGCACGTTGTATCACGGTGTGACATTAGGCGGCACTTCCTGGAACAAAGGCAAACGCCACCCCACGCTGGAACCCGGTGTAGTCATTGGTGCAGGTGCAAAAGTACTGGGGCCAATCACCATTGGCGCCAATGCTAGAATTGGCTCTAATGCAGTGGTTGTAAAAGATGTGCCAGACGGCGCAACCGCCGTTGGCATACCCGCCCATATTTTAAACGACAAAAAGAAAGAATCTGAATCAAAACAAAGCTTTACTGCTTATGCGGTGAGTGATGAAAAAGACACTTTAAGCCCGGAGTTGATGGCAAAAACATTACAAGCAATCACCAAGGAAAATCGCACGCAATCACAGGCAATTGATAAGCTGACAACACACATTGAAGCACTTGAACAAAAACTGGCACAGTTAGACGAAATGGATAAACAGGTTGCTAGCGCGTTTGATGTGGAGGTAAAAAAGTAGTCGTTTAAACTCTAACCCTAACTAGCGTCATAATAGTTGACTGTTTTTGTATGGTATTGTAAAATTTCACTAGTTAAACTAGGAATTATATAAACGATGAAACTGACAACCAAGGGCCGTTTTGCTGTGACTGCAATGCTGGATATTGCCCTACATGAACACAAACATGCTGATAACGCTTCGCCTGTTAGTTTGTCAGACATCAGTGAACGCCAGCAGATTTCTTTATCCTACTTAGAGCAGCTCTTTGGCAAACTGCGCCGCAAAGGTCTGGTAAACAGCATTCGTGGACCAGGCGGCGGCTACCAGCTTGCTCACAAGGCTGAAACGATTTCGGTGTCAGAAATTATCGGCGCTGTTGATGAGGAGATCGATGCAACCCAATGTGGTGGAAGTCAGAACTGTACTGACGAAGGTCCATGCATGACGCATGACCTATGGGCGTCACTGAATCAAAAGATTTTGGCTTACTTGTCTGGCATTAGCCTGCACGACATGGTGCTCTCGCAAGAGAACAGTACGCATGTGATTAACCCGCCTACCATGCACGCACTGTCACCCGAAAAAGATATCAGACAGGCGGCAGCCAAGCAAACGGTATAACCTGCGATCACACCTATGTCACATGTTTATTTAGACCATAACGCCACCACGCAGCTGGACAGCACAGTGCTTGAAAAAATGCTGCCTTGGCTACATGCACAAGCTGGTAACCCAACCAGTCGGCATCTGTTTGGTCGCAATGCACGTGATGCAGTCGAGCTGGCACGTGACCAGGTAGCCGATGCGTGTGGCGCGCACCCTTCACAGGTGATTTTTACTGGCAGTGGCACTGAGTCCAACAACTTTGCCATTAAAGGCATTGCGCCGATCATTGAAAATGGACAGGTGTTAACCAGCGCGATTGAACACCCCTGCGTGACGAACCCTGCGATCAGTTTGCAGTGGCATGGGCACAAGCATCAGCAAATTCCTGTGGACGCAGAAGGCTTGATTGAATTTGCAACATTAGAAAATCAATTAGCAACACCAACCAGCCTTGTGTCGGTGATGTATGCCAATAACGAAACGGGTGTTATTCAGGATATTACCAAAATAGCGATGCTGGCTAAGCAACACGGCGCGTTTATGCACACGGATGCCGTGCAGATGCTAGGGAAACAGCCACTGGACTTTGCTGCGACAGGTGCACATGCAATGACAATATCCAGCCATAAGATCCACGGTCCGCAAGGTGCAGCAGCACTGATTTTAGATAAGCGTGTGGACATTACACCATTGCTACACGGCGGTGGACAAGAGCGTAATTTACGCAGTGGCACCGAGAATGTGGCCGCGATTGTTGGCTTTGGTGTGGCTTGTGCATTAGCCAATGCACGCGTGGCAGAACACACAACACACATACGCGCACTGCGTGACCAGTTTGAAACCGGGCTTGAGGCGCTAAAAGCTGAACATAAACTCACCATTTTTAGTCAGTCTGCGCCGCGCTTGCCAAACACGAGTTATTTTGCCGTAGACCGCATTGAGGGTGAAACCTTGATCATGGCACTCGATAGACAAGGCTATGCCGTTGCCAGTGGCTCAGCCTGTTCTAGCGATAGCACTGAGCCTAGCCATGTGTTGCTGGCGATGGGGATTGACCCAGATGTCGCCCGTGGCGCGGTGCGCGTGAGCTTTGGCGCAGAAAACACAACTGCGCAGGTGGCAGGATTATTAGCAACACTCAAAAAAGAAATGCAGCGTTTGAAACAAATGAATGCAATAGCTGCCTAAAAAATAGATAGACATAGCGTTAAGGGAAAACATGTCAACCATTGAAATGCCAATTAAAAAAGATTTATATGATGAGCAAGGCTTAGCCAAAGATTCATCATTGCCAGTATATTTAGATTATTCTGCGACGACGCCAGTTGACCCGCGCGTGGCCGAAGCAATGATTCCATACATCAGCGAACATTTTGGCAATCCGGCTTCGCGCAGTCATGCCTATGGCTGGACAGCAGAAGAAGCCGTCGAAAATGCGCGTAAAGAAGTGGCAAAACTCGTCAACGCAGACCCACGTGAGATTGTGTGGACGTCTGGCGCAACAGAATCTAACAACCTGGCGATTAAAGGTGCAGCGCATTTTTATAGTGGTACCAAAGGCAAACACGTCATCACAATCTCAACAGAACATAAAGCCGTGATTGACCCAGTACGTGAGTTAGAGCGTGAAGGTTATGAAGCAACCTTTGTAGACCCTGAACCCAATGGCTTGGTGGACTTAGAAAAGCTTAAAGCAGCGATGCGCGAAGACACCGTGCTAGTGTCTGTAATGTTAGTAAATAATGAAATTGGCGTTGTGCAAGACATTGTAGCCATTGGTAATCTATGTCGCGAAAAAGGCATTATCTTTCATGTGGATGCAGCACAAGCAACGGGTAAAGTCGATATTGACTTGGCCGAGCTGCCGGTGGACTTAATGAGCTTTAGCGCCCACAAGACCTATGGCCCTAAAGGCATTGGTGCTTTGTATGTACGTCGTAAACCGCGTGTGCGTATTGAGGCGCAAATGCACGGTGGCGGTCATGAACGCGGCATGCGCTCTGGCACATTGGCCACACACCAGATTGTTGGCATGGGCGAAGCGTTTAGAATCGCGCGTGAAGAAATGCACGCCGAAAACAAACGCATCACCGCCCTGCGTGACCGTTTGCTAAAAGGCTTAAGCGAAATAGAAGAAGTGTATGTGAATGGAGATTTAGAGCACCGCGTGCCACATAACCTCAACATTAGCTTTAATTATGTTGAAGGCGAATCGTTAATCATGGCAGTCAAAGGCATTGCCGTATCATCAGGTTCTGCGTGTACTTCTGCCAGCTTGGAGCCAAGCTATGTGTTACGCGCACTTGGTCGCTCAGACGAGTTAGCACACAGCTCTATTCGTTTTTCAATCGGCCGCTTCACCACCGAAGCCGACATTGATTACACGATCGAGTTAATGAAAAGTAAAATTGATAAATTAAGAGAACTCTCGCCATTGTGGGAGATGTTTTTAGACGGCGTAGATCTCGATAAAGTCGAGTGGGCCGAACACTAAGGAGCAAACCATGGCATATTCAGATAAAGTATTAGACC
>SPJK01047878.1_pt1 | contig 10178 bp, 8 predicted proteins | sample 3741771 | NCBI WGS metagenome assembly SPJK01 (sample SAMN10925997, study PRJNA522277) | cold seep metagenome | isolation source: Elba SIP-enriched marine methane seep metagenome, extraction at timepoint T2 | place: Italy: coast of Elba, Mediterranean Sea
GCAACGCTTTGGGCATTTACAGGCCATTAAGCAAACACTCAATGTTGATAATCCAGTCAAACCTAAAAACAAGCTAAAAATTGCTTACCTTTCCGCTGACTTTCGTTTGCATCCATTAGCCTTTTTGATCACCGATTTGATTGAATGCCATGATCGGTCACAGTTTGAAGTGATTGCCTATTCGTTTGGACCTAGCGATAAAACACAAACACGCAAACGCCTGATAAAAGCCTTTGATGCCTTTCATGAGATTCAAGGGCTATCAGAGCTACAAGCGGCTCAGAAAGTGCATGCCGATGGTATTGATATTTTAGTGGATCTGACTGGCTTTACCCAAACCAGCCGCAGCGGTATCGCCGCTTTGCGTCCAGCCGTGATACACGTAAGTTGGCTGGGCTTTGCAGGCACCATGGGCTATCTTGACAATGCGCAACAAACACCATTATTTGACTACCTGTTGACTGATAAGATCATCACACCACCCGATGCGGCAAATGATTATGCGGAAAAACTGGCGTATTTGAGCTGCTATCAACCCAATGATCGACAGCGTCCTGTAGCCGCAGTGCCAGGCCGTGCAGATTGTGGCCTGCCAAAAGACAGTTTTGTCTACTGCGTATTTAACCAGAGCTTTAAAATCACGCCAGCGATATTTGCCAGCTGGATGCGTATTTTAAGCGCAACCGACCACAGTGTCTTATGGCTGCTAGATTGCCATCCATTAGCCAAACAAAATCTCCTCGCAATGGCAAGCAAGCATGGCATCGCGAATAACAGGCTTATTTTTGCGCCAAGAGTAGCCATTGATGAGCACCTAGCCAGGCATGCGCATGCAGATCTGTTTTTGGATACGCCTGTGTATAACGCCCACACAACTTGCAGTGACGCGTTGTGGTTGGATGTGCCTGTGCTGACAATCATTGGAGAGACGTTTGCCTCGCGCGTAGCGGCCAGCTTGTTGACCGCCGTTGGCCTGAGTGAGTTGATCATGCCATCTAGCCAAGCGTATGAAGCTGCTGCCATCCGCTATGCTCAATCACCACAAGCGCTGGCCGACATTAAGGAACGGTTACAACAACAAAAATCGCAAGCGATTCTGTTTGACACGCCTGCATTCACACAAGAGTTGGAAGCCGTTTACAACACCATGTGGCAAACATTAATCACTGGTTCTAGTAACGGATAAAACAGATGCCAACATAATGAATGCGCCACCTAGCCATTCATTCCAACGCAGTGCCTCACCTACCAGGTAGTATGCAGCCACGGCGGCGACAACCAGTTCAAATAAAAAGATGACAGCGGCACGCGTTGCTGGAATCCTAGTCACACCATATTGCACGAGTATCGTTGCACTAATCAGCATCAATGCAATGATTACTGTTAAGGTCGTAATAGCTTGTGTGATGTTTAGCGCAAAATCTACTTTATTGGACAAAAACAGCAACATCACTGTAGATAACAGCACTCCTCCAATCCATACAGCAAACGATTTATGCACCAAGCTCAAATGGGTTGCGCGTCGCGTAATGACATTACTGCATGCAAACCCTATTCCAGCAGAGAGCGCCCACCATTCGGCGCTATTCTGGGGTAGTGGCAGCTGCTGCCACCAAGGTAATGCTGCATTGGCGTTAAACAACATGATAAAAGCACCACATAGCGCTAGCGTAATCGCAAATACGCCTTTGAGGTTTGTGTGTTCTTTTAGCCAAAAATGCGCTAAGAGCAATGTCCAGATGGGAGAGAGATAAAACAGCAACATTACTCGTACCACCTCTCCACTCAATATTGCCAGAATATAGGCAACATTGGTCCAACCAGCGGCAATAGCCAGTGGCCACATGCCATGTGGCAATGGCCTACTCGTTGACCAAAAGCGATACCCAAAGAGCACGGCAATGATTAATGCCGTGCCATAGGTCAACAGGCCTGCTAGCAATCCATCAACACCTTGTTCAGCTAATAAGCGATAGGGATACCAAATAATGCCCCAAATAAACGCGCCGTAGAGTAAACCGCCTACAGCAATGGGGTGAGAATTGGCAGATTGCGATAACGACATAGTGGATTTTGGTTTTGCGATTCAACGCGCTAGTTTACAATACTAGGTTATGAATAAAAACCTCGACTTACTCCAGCCCTACCCTTTTCAACGTTTGCGCGGCTTGTTTGAAGGCATTACACCAAACCCCGATTTGTCGCCCATCAATTTATCGATTGGTGAACCCAAGCATGAAACACCTGCATTTATAAAACAAGCCTTAATTGAAAACCTAAATGGGCTGGCTAATTATCCTCTAACCACTGGTTCACTTGCCTTGCGCGAAACCATTGCTAGTTGGTTAAGTCAGCGTTATAAAACGCCCGACCTCGATCCATCAACGGCAATTTTGCCTGTTAATGGTAGTCGAGAGGCTTTATTTGCCTTAGCACAAGCCGTGATTAATACGGATGTTAAGGCACAGCCTGTGGTGATTTCCCCTAATCCGTTTTACCAGATTTATGAAGGTGCTGCTTTATTAGCAGGGGCTGAGCCGTACTTTTTGAATACCCTGCCAGAAAATAACTTTGCCATGGATTTTGGCAGCGTACCCGAGCCTATCCTGGCACGCACGCAGTTGGTTTATGTATGTTCACCTGGCAACCCTACTGGCAAAGTAATGACGCTGGAGCAGTGGCAGACATTATTTGCGTTATCTGATCGCTACGGCTTTATCATTGCCGCAGACGAATGTTATTCTGAAATCTACTTTGATGAAAACAAGCCACCCATGGGCGCGCTACAGGCTGCTCACAAACTTGGTCGTGATCATCGCAACCTCATCATCTTTAGCTCATTATCCAAACGCTCTAATGTCCCTGGCTTGCGTTCAGGCTTCGTAGCAGGTGATGCAAAAGTCATTAAGCAATTTACCCTGTATCGAACCTATCACGGCTGTGCAATGAATCCAGCGGTACAAGCCGCCAGCATTGCAGCCTGGCAAGATGAAAAACATGTCATCGAAAACCGCAAACTCTATGCCGAAAAATTCAATGCTGTGATTCCAGCATTACCCACTAGCATTCAAACAAGTATGCCAGATGCGGCGTTTTATCTATGGGCAAAAACGGGAGAGGATGATACAGAGTTAGCCGTCAAGCTTTATCGTGAAGCCCATATTACGGTGTTACCCGGAAGTTATTTAGCCAGACAAGCAAATGGTATCAACCCTGGTGAAAACTTTATACGTATTGCCTTGGTTGCCTCATTAGCAGAATGCCTGGAAGCCACCTCGAGGATTAAACAAATACTTTAAGCTAACCAATCATCTCTGGTGGCAAGGCGTAGATGGCATCCAAGTTTCGCCACCATTGATAAACATCCATACCAAAACCAAACACATAAGCATTCGGTACCGTTAGGCCGACAAAATCTGCGTCAATCGGCTTTGTTTTGTTCAGCGCTTTGTCGACAAAGACTGAAGTCAACACGTGCTTTGCACCTAAGCCGTAGCACTCTTCCTGGATCGCCTTGAGTGTGATGCCTTCATCCAGAATGTCATCTACCAGCAAAACAGTACGATCTGTCAGGTCTAGTCTTGGCATTGCATGCCAGGTTAAGGTCTTACCAACAGTTTCGTCGCCGTAGCGTGTGGCATGGACATAGTCGAAAGATAACGGAAAGCGCAACCGCGTGAGCAAATGTCCAGCAAAGACCACTCCCCCGCCCATCACACAGATGATAATAGGATCTTTGTCAGCAAGTCGATCAGTAATCGCCTGAGAGAGTTGGTCAAGTGCGGTCTGGATATCTGCCGCAGAGTGGATGAGTTGTGCGTTTTCCAGCAGTGCCTCTGGACTATGTTGTTTGGTCACAATGAATACCAGTATGATGCTTCAATCAAAAGATGACACATCATACTGTATTTCGTTAACCGTTTACAATACTTCTGTCTGCCTGAAACGCTTGCAGGTATTGAAAGAATTCACCACCGATTTGTGGGTGTTTTAGCGCTAGCTCAACATTGGCTTGCATAAAACCGAGCTTACTGCCACAGTCATAGCGCTTGCCCGCGAAACGATACGCAAAGACATTTTCAATCGCCATTAAATCGGCTATTGCATCAGTCAATTGAATCTCGTTACCACGGCCTGGTTTAACTTTTTCGATACAATCAAAGATTTTTGGTGTAAAGACATAGCGACCAACAACACCTAAATTCGATGGTGCATCTTCAGGTTCTGGTTTCTCTACAATCGTTTTAATCTGCAATAAGTTGTCATCAACTTTGAATGCATCAACAATACCGTAGCTGGCAGTCTCTTCTGGTAGTACATCCTCCACACCAAGGATAGAACTTTGCTTACTTGCAAATAAATCGGCCATTTGTTTTGTAGCAGAGACTTTGCCATCAATTAAGTCATCTGCAAGAAGCACAGAAAAAGGCGAATCACCGACAACTGGCTTAGCACACAAAACCGCATGCCCTAGACCCAAGGCTTGTGGTTGGCGAATAAAAACGCAAGAGACATGAGATGGCAATATGCCGCGTAGTGTTTCTAAAATCTGTGTTTTGCCTTTGGCCTCTAAAGATGCCTCTAGCTCTGGATAACCATCAAAATGGTCTTCTATCGACCGTTTGTTTTTACCTGTGATAAAGACAAGTTCGGTTGCACCCGCAGAAATTGCCTCTTCAGCAGCATATTGAATCAATGGTTTATCAACAATCGGCAACATCTCTTTTGGACATGCTTTGGTAGCAGGTAAAAAACGGGTACCTAAACCTGCAACTGGAAAAACGGCTTTTGAAATTTCATTCATCTTTTTCAACTCTTCTCTTATCTGTCTTTAGATTGTATTGATCTGTTTTACCTATCGGTTACTTTATCAAAATATTTAGTGTTTAACGTAAATTATAGATAGTCTTTTGTGGCTTATTCTATGAATTTGAATCATAGTTTAGTTGTTGATTGTTAATGTAAAGTTTCATTTTCTTTTACATGTTTTAATATTGCTTGATCAATCGGATGATCAGTCGATTGGATATACTCTTCCACCCAAAACGCCAATTCAGATTTAATTTTGGTCTCTGAGTAGTTATTAACCACTTTTAACCAGTGTAACAACTGCCCCAGCCACTGCTCAGCGACGACCGCAGACTGTGCGATACGTAATTTCTTATGTTGCGTAGGTAAAGTGGTTTCATTATCAGCTAACAATTCTTCGTAGAGCTTTTCGCCCGGACGCAGGCCTATGCACTTAATCTTGATTTCCTCATGGTGAAAGCCTGACAAACGAATCATATCTTTTGCCAAGTCAATGATTTTGACAGGTTGGCCCATATCTAACACAAATATCTCTCCGCCTTTACCCATTACACCAGCCTGCATTACGAGCTGGCAAGCCTCTGCAATCGACATAAAGTATCGCGTAATATTAGGGTCAGTAATCGTGACAGGACCACCATTCGCAATTTGCTCTCTAAACTTAGGAATGACACTGCCACTGCTTCCCAACACATTGCCAAAACGCACCACAATAAATTCAGTTTTATGGTTAGGATTATTTGAAGCATGTAGACTCTGACAGACTTTCTCAGCCAACCGTTTGCTGGCCCCCATCACGTTGGTAGGATTAACCGCTTTATCCGTGGAAATTAAAATAAATTTGTCTATTGCATGCGCCTGACATGCTTTTGCCAAGGTATATGTACCCACCACATTATTGGTCAATGCTTCACTCACATTATTGCTTTCCATCATAGGCACGTGCTTATAAGCAGCTGCATGGAATACCACCTGAGGCTTATACTGTGTCAACACATAATCGATACGTTGTGTGTTTTTAACATCCCCTACTAAAAATATCTTTTTTGTCATAGGGTTTTGTAACAAGCTTTGCTCTACTTGATAAAGAGCAAACTCAGATAACTCATAACAAATCAGCACGGCGGGTTGGTATTTCAGGATTTGTTTGCATAGCTCAGTGCCTATTGAGCCACCTGCTCCTGTCACCATTACGACCTTTTGATCCAATAATGCGTGCAAACCAGCATCGTCCAGCTTAACTTCATCCCGGCCTAATAGATCTTCCACTTCAACCCGGCGTATTTGCTTGACATTGATTTTTCCGTTAATGATGTCATCAAATGCTGGCAAGGTCATCACATTCAATGCCAGGCTATCTGCCAACGCAATGGCACGTTTCTTCTTAGCAGACGCTTTTGCTGGCATGGCCACAATCACATCGGAAATACCATAAGCCTGGCTGTACTCTTCCAGCTGACTAATACTGCCAAAGATCGGCACACCTTGTAATAACAAGCCATGCAATTTCTTTTTATCATGCAAAACACCGACCACTTGCCATTCTGGGCTTTTATCAATGTCTGTTACGATTGCCCCTAAATGGTCACCTGACCCAAGCAGTAATACAGGTTTACCACGTCTACGGTTTTTTCCATAAGATTTATGATCACGCCAGAGCTTGTAAACAAAACGACTGCCTAATAACAATAGAATTAATATCAACGGGGTCGCTAGTACCACAGACCTCGGCACCACTGCGCTCGGCTGAATAACCAGTAATGTCATGCCAATCATTAAAGTCGCCGTCAAAACCGCAAGGATCAATGATTTAATTTCGTTGGCACCCGTAAAGCGCCAAACATTTCGGTATATGCCAAACTGATAAAAGATAAACACTTGCAGAGGCACTGCCCACAACAATACTTGCTGCAAGGAGTGGACAAACGGAGCTGGTATAGAAACATTAAAACGGATATTAAACGCAATACCCCATGCCAACACAACGAGCACGACGTCGTGTAGCAAGGCAAGAATCATACGTGAATACTTGATTCGGCTAAGACTTTTATAAATTCTTTTCATTAATACTCTGCATCTAATTGTTAATATAATACGCCTATTAGATAAGCATTAGCAATATCTATAACCTAGTGTTTAACACTGTCATCCCAAAAAACCTGGCTGAATGTCTTTGCTAAAATTCTCAAATCAAACCAGAAGTCTTGTCGGACAAGGTACTCTTCATCCAACGTGACTTTTTCAACAATAGGCAGCTCATCGCGCCCATTGATTTGAGCCCACCCAGTTAAGCCTGGCGTAAGCTTTTCAACACCCTTTTCCGTGCGCAAATGGATTAAATCGTCTTGGTTAAATAGCGCTGGCCTTGGCCCAACCAGACTCATTTCACCCTTTAAGATGCACCATATCTGGGGCAGCTCATCCAAGCTGGTTTTTCTTAAAAAACGACCAATAGGCGTTAAGTAATCAGAAGGATTCGTGAGTAGATGTGTGGCCACAGCAGGTGTGTCTACGCGCATTGACCTAAACTTAGGCATTTTGAAAATGACATTGTCTTTGCCCACACGGTCAGACCAGTATAAAGCTGGCCCTTTAGAGGTGATTTTAACCAGTGTAGCCACCAATAGTATTGGCAAAAGTAATACCAGTGATAGCATAATAGCCAATAGTAAATCAAAGCCCCGTTTCAACTTCATGACACACTCACTGTTTTTCTCAACCCTTCTTCAGGGCTAAAAGGTGGCTTCCAACCCAATCTGTTTTTTGCTTTTATGATGTCGACTTGCAGGTTTTCGCAAAGCTTCGTGTACAAACCTGGCTGTAAACGATTAAACAATACTTTAAGGACTGGCATTGGTACTGGTAACAAACAGTTTTTACTCTGTTGATATTCTGCGAGGCTACGAATTAAACCAGTCGTTGATAAATCTTCACCATCCGAAACAAAAAACACTTGATTCGCAGCCTGAGGGTGCGTGATACACAGTGATACAAAATCAATCAGATTGCCGATATAAATCATGCTGCGATGGTTATGAACAGCGCCAAGTGGCATAGGCCAGCGTGTACGACTAATCGAAATTAGCCGCTTAAAGTTGGCCTTAACATTCGGCCCATAAACCAATGGCGGTCTGATAATCACATACTCCATTGCACTACTTTCGCAAACTTCTTGAATAACACTTTCAGCAAGCGCTTTTGTCTTAGCATAATCATCCGCTGGGTTGATCGGCGTACGTTCATTAAAAGGCTTAGCACTTGTAGTTTCGCCACAGACTTTGGTTGTACTCATATAAATAAAGCGTTCAACGCCCAATCGAGCTGCTGCCGACACGAGTTGTCTGGTCGCATGCACATTGATCGCCGCGAATGCTTCATAAGGGTCACTTTCCGTTTCATTAAGTACATGCGCTCTTCCAGCTAAGTGAATTACAACATCAACATTAGATAAGAGCGTGTCGTAATCCGTCTCTTCACTTAAGTCACAATGTACTACTGAACAATCAACATCAAAATTACCTCCCGTTCTTACCATTGCGGTAAATACATGCGGAGATTTTTCCAAAAGTGTACATAAAGCACTACCTACAAAACCAGTAGCGCCAGTAATTAGAATATTCTTCACCAACAATCAATCAGCCTAATACTGCTTTATAAAAATCAACCCAAGCTTGGGTCACATCTTGAGCATTATAATGTGTTCGCGTATGTTCACGCGCTTGCTCACCGAGTTTATTTCGCAAATCAGGTTGGTCAATCAATGTTTGCATGTACGCCTGAATCTGGGAGAGGTTGTTAACTTCGTGCAGCAAACCAGTATGCTGATGACTAATCGCATCAGCCACTCCATAAATATTCGAAGCGATTGCAGGCACGCCCACTGCAGCGGCTTCTATCACTACATTATTAAAGCCTTCTCGGTAACTAGGCAAACAAAGCACATCAGATGCTGCCATATAGGTTTCTGGTTTAGATGTGTAGTCCACAAAATGCAGCTTATTTAGTACTGGATGACAAATGGATGAAATCTCTTCCTTTAAGTTTTCTTCATCGGGACCAACAAATACAAGATGGACTTGCTTGCTCTGCAACCGGCTGAATGCCGTAGCTAAATCCAAAAGACCCTTTTCACGGTTTAATCGGCCTATGTATAAAAACATAATTGCATCAGCCTCAATACCCAGTGACACCCTTAAATCAATGCGCACTTGCGCATCCGGACGAAACTTCTGCAAATCGACACCCGCAATTGATCCATTGAGAAACACGCATGATCGCTCTTCTGTTAACACATTTTCTTCAATCAAAAAATGCCGCTGAGCATGTCCATCAACCAAGTTTACTGTCGTCAATGAAGCAATAAGCTTATCGACTTGTTTTAATACATAGCGTGAAAAACCAACGCGATTAGCCCAAACCTGACCAGTAAACATATGTATTCTGGCAGGCACCTGTGTTAGCGTAGCTGCAACCGCGCCTAACAAGCCGGCCTTGGGCATCAAAGTATGGACGGCATCAAACCTATTTCGATATAAAATTATCCATAACCTAACCATCACAAAGATATCCGAAAGTGGATTAATTTTTCGGTTGATAGGTAAAGGGATGACCGTTGCATTAATGCCCAGGTCTTTCAAAAATGTGATATTCTCCGTGTTAACGATGACAGTCAGTGCATAGCTATTCCCTAGCACACGTAAGTGGTTAAGCAAAAACGCCTTCACTGCAAACTCTGCGGTTAGAATAAAACAGATTTTTTTCATATCACCTTTAGTTTATTTCTGCATTGAACGCAAAAATGAATCATTAAGCGTTTCATAAACTTTACTGTCGAAAAGAGGCTGGCAATAACATAATATAAAAATGAAATTAACTGCTGCTTAAACAATGCCTGGTAGTTTGCCAACTCCCCCAGCTGCATTGCCCAAAGTTGCTTGGAAAGCCCACCAACACCATAAGCTGCTTTAAAGCGCATAGCCATTTTGACGTCAAGATAGTAAATTACATACCCTCTATAGGCCAGTTGCAACCATAAATAATAATCTTCTGAATATCTCTGCAACGCATTAAAACGCAAAGGAATTTCGCGTTTTAACATCACTGTACTAGTTAATACTTGATTCTTAAATAATAAAGACTTTTGTGTCACATGCCTACTAGTCACGTCTATTGGGTCATATGCCTTCTGTGCGCTGATCGCATGACAAGTTAAATCGACTTCTGGGTGCAGGTGCATCCACTCTGATTGTAGCGCCAACTTCTCTGGATGCCAGGTGTCATCTGCATCTAAAAAGGCAATCAACTGACCTTTTGCCATTTCCCAACCGGTATTACGGGCCGCACCGACACCTTTATTCTGCTCATGCGTA
>SPJK01053590.1_pt1 | contig 10171 bp, 8 predicted proteins | sample 3741771 | NCBI WGS metagenome assembly SPJK01 (sample SAMN10925997, study PRJNA522277) | cold seep metagenome | isolation source: Elba SIP-enriched marine methane seep metagenome, extraction at timepoint T2 | place: Italy: coast of Elba, Mediterranean Sea
ATAATTCTCGGCTCTGGCCAGCCTTTTAACTCATAGTGGTGGTGAATAGGAGCCATCAAAAAAACCCGTTTACCTCTTAATTTATAGGAAGCAACCTGGATAATGACTGAAACGGTTTCCACAACAAACACACCCCCCATGATCATCAACACAATTTCCTGTCTGACCAGAACAGCCAAAATACCTAAAGCAGATCCCAGTGCCAAAGCCCCTACATCACCCATGAACACCATGGCTGGATAAGCGTTAAACCACAAAAAACCTAAGCCAGAACCCACCAGAGCCGCGCAAAATACAATTAATTCACCCGATTCTGGTAAATAAGGTATGGCCAGATACTGTGAAAAATTGATATGTCCTGACAAATAGGCAAAAACACCTAAAGCACCGGCGACCATAACAGTCGGCATAATCGCAAGCCCATCCAGCCCATCTGTTAAATTCACAGCATTACTGGCGCCGACGATGACAAAATACCCCACCAGCAAATACGCCGACCAATGCATTTCCAACATGATATTTTTAAAAAATGGCACAATAAATTGCTTTTCTGCCGCAACTTCAGCGGAAAAAAACAAAAACAGGCAGACTGAAATCGCTATCAAAGATTGCCAAAATATTTTGGCTTTTGCAGACAAACCATCACTGTTACCCAGGCTGATTTTTCTATAATCATCAATAAAACCGATCACACCATGCCCCAATGTCACCAGCATGACAGCCCAAACATAGCGATTTTCAAGATCTGACCACAAAAGCGTACTGATCGTAATGGCAACTAAAATTAAGGCTCCACCCATTGTAGGTGTGCCTGCTTTTTCATAATGACTTTCTGGCCCATCTTTACGAATTGACTGGCCAATTTTCTGGCGCGTCAGCTTTTCAATCATAATTGGGCCAATGATGAACGAAATAATCAGTGCCGTCAGAGCGCCAAGAATTGCACGCAGAGTCAGGTACTGAAACACCCTGAAACTGGCGTCAAAATTCATTAAATAATCAGCTAAATAAAGCAGCATTAATCACTCCTATCCGGTTTGCTGTTGTGTAATGGCGGTGACAATATTTTCCATTTTTTGCGCTCTTGAACCCTTAATTAACAGCGTTTCATGGCCTTTCAGCTCTTTATTCAACTGATCTATCATTTGTGCCTGACTCTCAAAAAAAGTGGCCCCGACACCAAAAGATCTGGAGGCGGCTTCGGCATCGGAGCCCACAGCTAGCAAGCGTACAACATTCTTAGATTTAATTACGGTTCCTAAATCCTGGTGTATTTTCAAACTGTGTTCCCCCATTTCACCTAAAGCTCCCAATACAACCCAGGGCTCACCTTCGCATTCAGCCAAAACATCCAATGCAGCCTGAAATGAATCTGGATTTGCATTGTAAGTATCATTAATCACTATATTTCCCAGCTTTCCATGCATAAACTGCATCCGCCCAGGCACGCCAACCATTTTTTCCAGCGCATCTCTCACCTGAGAAAGATCAATACCCAAGGCCTTGGCACAGGCAGCAGCGGCCAAAACATTCATAACGTTATGCTGTCCAGCCAATTTCATATTAATTGTGATACTTTGTTTGTCTGAAACCAGCTGAAAACAAGTTCGAATTGACTTATTTTCCTGCCTGACTTTAATATTCTCGGCTCTAATATCAGCATCATCATGAAAGCCAAAACTCACTATCCGTTGAGCTGAAGACCGGTTTTTTAAAAAATCAAAATAATTATCATCACGGTTTAATATGGCTATACCGTTCTCACCCAGGCTTTGGACAATTTCTGATTTGGCTTTGGCTACACCATCCAGACTGCCAAACCCCTCAATATGAGCCGCACCGATATTGGTGATCAAACCGATATCTGGTTTTGCAAATCGACAACTGTATGCAATTTCAGCTTGATGATTGGCGCCCATTTCTATCACTGCAAATTCATGCTGTTCCTCTAATCTCAGTAGCGTTAAAGGCACACCAATATCATTGTTCAAATTTCCTTGAGTAAAAAGAACACTGGCCTGCTCCGCCAAAACTGCCGCAATCATTTCCTTAACACTGGTTTTGCCATTACTTCCTGTGATCGCAATGGTTTTCAAGGAAAGTTTCTGTTTCCAAGCTGCTGCAATCTCAGCCAAGGCCAAACGCGTATCCTTTACAACCAGATTAGAAACATCCTGATCTATTTGGAACTCAGTCACGACCGCTGCTGCACCTTTTTTAATCACTTCAGACACAAAATCATGCCCATCAAATCGTTCACCACGTAACGCTATATAGACATCTCCAGCTTCTATCTTTCGACTATCTATACTGAACTGACTCACTTCAGCATCCGGGCCAACAAGCTTTCCATCAATAGCTGAGGCAATTTCAGCTAACCTCATGCTCATATCCTGGCACTCCATTGCTGCAAAGCTTCTTCCGCAATATATTGATCGCTTAATCTGTAACGTTCCCCAGCAATTTCCTGATACGCTTCATGGCCTTTACCGGCAATTAAAATACAATCAGATGCATCGGCATTTGCGATCACCTGCTCAATCGCCTGTCGTCTGTCCTTAATCACACTGTGACGATGTTGACTAAATCCCATTTCAATTTCACGGATGATCTGATTTTCATCTTCAAACCGAGGATTGTCATTCGTCACCACGATCTGATCTGCATATTTTTCAGCCACCTTGGCCATCATGGCGCGTTTCCCTCGATCACGATTTCCACCGCAGCCAAATACCACTCTTAGCTGGCTGCTTACGGCCTGTTTCAAAGCCTGTAATACCTTTTCCAACGCATCAGGCGTATGTGCGTAATCCACAACGACAACCGGTTTGTATTCATTCAAAGCAATGGTTTGCATACGCCCATTAACTGCTTCTAAATTCATTACCTGCTGTTTAATTTGCTTTAATTCCATGCCCTCAGCCAGCAAAACACAAATAGCAGCCAAAATATTTTCCAGATTAAAAGCGCCGATTATTCTGCTCTTAAAGCGTGTCCTGCTGTTTAAACACTCCACTTCAAATTCCATGCCTGTCAAACTCAAATCAGCCCAGGTTAAACAAACGTTATTCGCTTGGGATAAAGTGTTACCTTTCATGCTAAATGCCCAGCAATTAACCTGATCATCTAACACTTCTAAAACCCGCTGATGATATTCATCATCTGCATTGATTACGGCATACTGCAACGAAGGCCGTTGAAATAGCTTCAATTTAGCCTGCAAATAATTTTCCAGACTGTCATGAAAATCAAGATGATCACGGCTAAAATTCATAAATACTGCTGCATTAAAACAAACCTGGTCAACACGACCCAACGCCAGACCATGCGAAGACACCTCCATCGCAACTGACTGATAATCCTCATGCAACATCTCAGACAACATGGCCTGAATTCTGACTGCATCAGGCGTAGTATTTAATGTCGCTTGCAAAGTCTGCACGGCTCCCCAGCCCAAGGTGCCTATAACGCCACACCCTGGTAACATTTGAGCCAGAAATTGACTGCAACTGGTTTTCCCATTGGTTCCGGTTACCCCTATCACACGTAACTGCTGTGATGGCGATTGATAAAAGCGATCAGCAATCAATGCCAATTTGGCTGCCAGACAATCCACTGCTAACAAACAACAATCTAAATTGTCTAAATCACTCGCTAATACATCAGTCTGTTCATAGACAATTGCCACTGCGCCTTTCAGCACAGCATTTTTTGCAAAACTCAAACCATGTGTATCATCACCTTTAAGTGCAATAAACAGACCGTCTGCCTGAACTTCTCGACTATCAAGACTTAAAGAATGAATATTCAAATCCAGTGATGCCAACATTTCATCAGCAACCAGTCCATTCAAAATATCAGCTATTTTCATGAACTTCCCGCCAATAATAACGGCATGGTGTCTTCCTGATCAGGCGCCACAGAATAAATTCTTAATGCATCTGACATAACCTTGGAAAATACCGGCGCAGCCACTTGTCCACCAAAATGCCGACCTGCTTTAGGTTCATCAACCATAACGGCAATCACAAACCGAGGCGAACTCACCGGAGCAATACCTACAAATAAGGCAACCCGCCTGTCCTGACTGTAACTACCGTCGATTGATTTTTTCACTGTACCGGTTTTTCCTGCTACTCGATAACCATTCACTCTGGCCTGATAAGCCGTTCCCCCTTTTTCAGTCACATGCTCCATCATGGCTAATACCTTATTTGCGGTTGCTACACTAAATACTCGTAAGGCATCATGATCTTTATCTCTCTTCAACAAACTGGGCGAATGCAAAATGCCGTTATCAGCAAACACCGTATAGGACCGGGCTAACTGCAAAACAGAAGTCGCAACGCCATAACCAAACGAAATCGTTGCCTGATCAAACTTTTTCCAGCGACTGTAATCAGACAAACTGCCTGACGCTTCTCCGGGAAAACCAATATTGCTAGAGACACCATAGCCAAGGCTACGGTAGATTCTCCAAAAATATTCTGCATCCATTGCCAAAGCAATTTTACTCACCGCAATATTGCTCGACTTTTTAAGCACTTGCATCAAACTCAACGTGCCATAATTATGTTCATCCCTGACTAAATTCCTGCCAACCCTGTAAATTCCTTTGGTTTCAAATAATTGCTCTTCCTCAACAAAGCCACCATCCAGTGCAGCCGCAACCACAAAAGGTTTAACCGTTGAGCCCGGCTCAAACACATCCGTAACGGCCCTGTTTTTATATAGCCTGGCAATCAAATCCGAGCGTTTATTCGGATTAAAAGCGGGCTGATTAACCATCGCCAATACTTCGCCATTCTTAGCATCCAGCACAATCAAAGAAGCTGAACTGGCATTATGTTCTCTAACTGTTTTTTTCAAAGCCCTGAAAGCCAGATATTGCAAACGTTGATCGATACTGAGTATTAAATCCTGACCCGGCACTGGTTCCTTGATGTTTTCAACATCAATTTCCTTAATCATGTTGCGTTTGCCATCCACAATCACACGCTTTTTACCCTTGATACCCGTTAAACGATTATCGTAGGCCCTTTCCAATCCCCCTTGCCCCTTATCATCAATATCGGTAAAACCAATAATGTGCGCAGATACAGGCCCAGCCGGGTAGAAACGTTTATTCGCTTTTTCAAACCCTATCCCCTGCACATTCAAATTCTTTATCTTTTGCACCAAAGCCGGATTGACTCGACGCTTTAAATAGGCAAACGAACGATTTTTTTTGTTTTCATATAATGCTTTAATTCGACCAGGCTTAACCCCTAACAAACGTCCAATTTTTTTAAATGACTGAAAATCCTCTTTTTTTAACTTCCGAGGTCTAACTGTAATCGATTCAACCTGAGTACTGACAGCTAGTGGTTCTCCATGTCGGTCTAAAATACGTCCTCTATACGCAGGAACCTCCACTGTCGTAATATGAATACGATCCCCTTCCTTTTTTAGAAACTGGGTATTAAAAACCTGCAAATACGTCGCCCGACCAATCAAAGCAAGCATGCACACGAAAAAAAAACAGAGCACAAAAACACGCCGGCCTTTGAACTCTATATGAGAAAAATCAGATTTTAATTTCTCAGCACCAACGTACATTGCTATTGCTTGAGATAAATTTTTTCTTCCTGTAACGGTAATTTCATCTTTAATGCTTTACGCGCAACATTCTCAACCCGACTTTCATCTGTCAACGTCATCACTTCTAACTGCAACTGCTGCCAGTCCAATTCATAATTATGTAATTGTTTTTCCATCCTGCGAATTTCAGTCACTAATTTACGGCTTTCATATTGTCTTTGTATCACCATGAAGGTAGACAGACTCAAAAAGCACAATGCCAATAAAAAAACAGCGGGATAGATCAAATGATTTAAACTGCTCACGCTTTAATCTTTTCAGCAACCCTCAAAACCGCACTACGCGCCCTGGGGTTATTCTGTATTTCATTGTTGCCTGCTTTAACCGGCTTAGCGATTTTTTTCAACACACCGGTTTCTATATCTTTTTCTAAAACCGGCAATCGCCCCGGATTATTTTTCTTTCCGGATTCATCTCTGATAAATCGTTTTACCAGTCTGTCTTCCAGCGAATGAAAAGAAATGACAGCTAACCGCCCCCCTGTTGCCAAACCTGCAACAGCTTTGAGCAGTCCCTGTTTTAGCTCTTCCAGTTCCTGATTAATTTCAATCCTGATCGCTTGAAAACTCCTCGTCGCCGGGTGTTTATGTTTCTCCCGGAAAGGAATCGCTTCTTCGATCACTTTAACCAAATGAAACGTAGTTAAAATCGGTGATTCAGCACGAACGCTAACAATATTAGCCGCGATTCTTCTGGCAAAACGCTCCTCACCATATTCAAACAACACCTGGATTAACCTCTTTTCATCAATAGAAGCAAGCCAATCAGCAGCCGAAACACCACGACTTCTATCCATCCGCATATCCAGCGGCCCATCTCTTAAAAAGCTAAAACCACGTTCAGCTTCATCTAATTGCGGCGATGAAACACCTAAATCCATCAAGACACCATCGACCTGATCTGACCAGCCTTTTTGCTCAAGAATTAAATCTAATTCTGAAATAGAAGCATGCTTTAATTCAAAACGTGGATCACTATTCAAGCCAACTGCAGCATCAGATTCAATCGCCGCTAAATCTCTGTCTAAAGCCAGTAATCGCCCATCTTTACCTAAATGCTCTAAAATTCCACGGCTATGACCACCACGACCAAAAGTGCAATCCACATAACAGCCATCTTGTTTAATATTCAAAGCTGCCAGGCTTTCAGCAAAAAGAACTGAGGTATGGTCACCCATCAGAATGAAATATCACTGAGTTCTTCCATACTGCCTACTGGATCCCCTTTCATTAACTCATTTTCTTTTTCAATCCAGACATCTTCATTCCAGATTTCAAATTTATTCAACTGCCCCACCAACACAATTTTTTTTTCGATGTTAGCCAGCTTTCTTAATTTCTCAGGCAACAACAAGCGTCCTTGCGCATCCATCTCGCACTCTGAAGCATTACCTATTAAAAAACGCTTCAACTGAACAACTGCCGCCTTATTAGCAATATTGGATTTACTCAAACTGCTTTCGACTGCTTCCCAGGCCGGTAAAGGATACATCCATAAACAACCGTGCTCGGCCAGACTTTTATCACCCAATGCAACCGTCACGACTAACTGGCAGGCACACTCTTCCTGCAAATCAGATCGATACCTGGTCGGCACGGCCAGACGCCCTTTGGCATCCAGATTGATAAAACTCGAACCTCTTAACAAATCAGCCTCTAACTTTAAAAAATTCCATTTTTATCCACTTTTATACCATTTATCTCTACTTTACACCACTAATCACCACTATAGTTTTGAATCATTTGTTCGTCAAGATTGAATTAAGTAAAATTGTTTCTTTACCAACAATGACTTAGCAGTATTTTTTTAACATGAATACACTCCAATAAATAACCCAAAAAAAATACCCTATTTTTCATAATATTAATTATCTATTGTGATATTTAGCTTTAACAATATTCAGCTTTTAACCTGACTGTAATGAAACAAATTTGTAAAAAAAAATGACGTCCTTTCGGCAGCCTTAGCCCATTAATTAGAATACAATAACTTTATAATTTAAAAATTTGGCATTGACCATAATTCAACCCCGATATTCAATCGATTTAACCTGCAAAACCTGTAAATTGATTAAATACACCACAAAAAAGCTATTCATAGAAAAATTCCTGGACTTCATTTTGAAGTCCAACAAAAGAACAAGGTAAAATAGGAGAATTAAATGTCGTTTGACACAAACCTTATAAGCGGATCAGTCAAATGGCTTGCGAATTGACAACAAGAGAAGGCTTGATGAAAATATTAATAGTTGGAAATGGTGGTCGTGAACATGCACTCGCCTGGAAAGCAAAACAATCCAGTTCAGTTGACGAAGTATTTGTTGCACCGGGCAATGCTGGCACAGCTATGGAAACCAGCATTCGTAACATCGCCATAGCCAGCGATAATATCGAAGAATTAATCCGTTTTGCTCAGGAGGAAGAAATCAGCCTGACTATCGTTGGCCCTGAAGTGCCCCTGGTTGCCGGAATTGTTGATGCCTTTCAACAGGTAGGACTGGTCTGTTTTGGTCCCACAGCCGCTGCTGCACAACTGGAAGGCTCAAAAACCTTTTGCAAACAATTTATGCAAAAATATCAGATTCCCACCGCAGACTATCAAGCCTTTACAGAAATTCAACCCGCAATTGACTACATAGAAAACAAAGGCGCCCCCATCGTGGTTAAAGCGGATGGACTGGCGGCAGGAAAAGGCGTTATCGTGGCAGAAACAGAACAACAAGCCATAGACGCAGTAAAAGATATGCTTTCAGCCAACAGTTTTGGAGAAGCCGGACATCGCGTGGTCATAGAAGAATTCCTGACCGGTGAAGAAGCCAGCTTTATCGTCATTGCTGATGGAGAACATGCACTGGCAATGGCTACTTCACAAGACCACAAAGCACGTGATAACGGTGACAAAGGCCCAAACACAGGGGGCATGGGTGCCTATTCTCCTGCACCAGCAATCACAGACGCCATGCATGACAAAGTCATGGAAAAAATCATCCAACCCACATTAAACGGCATGAAAGCAGAAGGAATGCCATATACAGGATTCCTCTATGCCGGCTTAATGATCGGGCCAGATGGCAACATTAAAGTACTGGAATACAACTGTCGCTTTGGAGACCCAGAAACCCAACCGATTATGATGCGATTAAAAAGCGACCTGGTAGCACTCTGTCTAGCTGCCCATCAAGGACAATTAAATCAACTCACAACAGAATGGGACTCAAGAACAGCACTGGGGGTCGTATTAGCATCTGGAGGCTACCCCGATTCATATAGCAAACACCATGTCATATCAGGATTAACCACAGTCCAACCAGACCATAAAAAAATCTTTCATGCCGGCACAGAACAGCAAGCCGAACAAATCGTGACCTCTGGCGGTAGAGTGATCTGTGCCTGTGCATTAGGAAAAGATATTGAAGAAGCAAAAAGCCAAGCCTACCAACTAGCTCAAAACATCAGCTGGCAAGACATGTTTTATCGAACCGATATTGGCGATAAAGCCATTAATCGACCCAATTAAACATAAACTATAACCAGACCAAAACCCCTATAAAACAATTATCTGCCCGGATACTCTTGTGAACTATCCCGGAAATTTTTCCGAGATAGCGCTCCGGGCAAAGCAAACAAGCGTTATAAAAGATCCAGAATTAAAAATAAAATAACCGTTAAAGCTACACCACAATGAATCACACCTTTAACACTGGCATAAAACTTGAGATGTCCACCTTCGGGCAATTTTTTAAGTGCTTCAATATTTTTTAAAGCTGGATACACGCCATTATATTCCAACCCCAGAATAATAATGAACGCCAATAAAAAAGCAACAACGCTAAAATTATGCGGATAATGAGAAGAAGCGCCCATAAAAAACAACATAGGAATAGAAAATAAGGTATTAGTACGAGAAGCCAGACCCGCTGTTGAAAGCGCATCTGCCGCTTCAGGCAAGGCCTCACCCCCATCAGCCACTTGTGTAGCGGAAGCAATTACAATTTGCTGATTCGGCCAGATAATCAACCAGACATTCAAAAACATAAACAAGCCTAAAATAGCACCAACATAAATATCCATAGACATGCCACCACCCCGCAAAGCAAAAATGCCCAGCCCGGTCAACAAAGTAAACATGGCACCCCAACGAAACCACCATAACGCTTTAGGCACCAGATTCTGCACGGCATCAGATTTAGCAGACGGTTCAGCCTCTTTAAAATATTCAGTCTGGACAAAATTAAAGTAGTACAGAAGCCCAATCCAGGTAATACCCGCCAAGAAATGTCCCCACCTCAATAACATCTCAAAGCCCATTTTAGTTGTAATAATATCCATCACAAATCCTCTTATTATAATTATTCAAAACATGCCCAACAAAAGCACGCCCAAGAAATATAGACACAAAACCAATAATCCTGTCAACAAAAAAATTTAACTCAGGTACAAAAATTAAACAAGCCATCCAACAATACAAAAAAAACAAACATGACAACACAAGTCCAACAACTGTTTTTTTAGCTGCCTGTGCGGCAGTGAAC
>SPJK01027502.1_pt1 | contig 10169 bp, 7 predicted proteins | sample 3741771 | NCBI WGS metagenome assembly SPJK01 (sample SAMN10925997, study PRJNA522277) | cold seep metagenome | isolation source: Elba SIP-enriched marine methane seep metagenome, extraction at timepoint T2 | place: Italy: coast of Elba, Mediterranean Sea
GCCGCTTGACCTTTCGCGACAACGTCCTGCACGACAGCTACGACAACGACATCCTCAAGATCAACAACGCGAGCCGCGACATCACGGTGGCGGGCAACGTGTTCTACAACCAGAGCGGCTCCGACGAGCACATCGACGTCAACGGCGTGGACAACGTCGTCATCCGCGACAACATCTTCTTCAATGACTTCGCGGGCAGCGGCCGTGCCAACGGCAACGACACCAGCAGCTAACGAAAATCAGTTATATGTTGCTCAGATTACAGGTCTTACACCAGACGTTAGCTGGGCAAGCTCATCAACAACACGAGAATTTTTACTGCGTGTCCGACGGGGAGATCGCATTGCGATAGAAAGTGGTTTACTAGAACTATCCTACTTTAGTGGAGCCACAATTATTTTGCAGGGACCATGCGAGTTTGTGCCAACGGGTCTTAATAATGGCCGGCTAATGTCTGGCGGACTTACGGGACAGGTAAGCAAAGGTGACTTTGTTCTCACAACACCAACTGCTGAGGTAATCGATCTAGGAACCGAGTTTGGGGTTGCTTTGAACGATCATGGCGATACAGACATCTTTGTCTTTGATGGGGAAGTAAGAGTTAACAGTACCGTTGCTCGTAAAAGTGATTCTCAACTTCTTCGTGAAGGTATGGCTGTAAAGGTAAGTCGAGGTGATGAGATTACTTCCCTTGATTATCTTGAGAATCATCACATTACAAGAAAGATGCCTGCTAACGGTGGGCATAAAGACTTTGTTAGTCTAGTTCATCTTGTCAGTGGGCTTCAAAGCGATCGCCATAGAATTGCTGGTGTCATAGCCCCCGACACAGGAAACTCGGACCGACATCCTTGGTTGCGTGTAGATGGCCCAGGCTATAGCGTTAGCAAAGGTTTCATGAAAACCAGTTGGCACCCCTTTGTAGATGGCGTGTTTATTCCAACTGAATCAGGAGAACAAGTTCAAATTAATACTGCTGGCCAACGAGTTGACTTACCCGCTTCGACGGGGCGCACCTGGGGACCTATTTGGTCACGTTCGAGAGTCGACAGTGCAGCAGCCGTCGACTCTATGGAAGACTATTGGGGTGCTGGCAGCCTTGATGAAATCGCAGATCGTCTCGAAGACTGTGAGACTGGGATGATTGGCATCCATTCAAATGTCGGCTTCACCATCGATCTCTTATCAATTCGCGAACAGATTGGGAAATCTCCCAACGAATTTGTTACTTCGGTAGCCAACCTAAACAACGCCCTGAAACGTGTACCAAAATGGGCGAAGGATTTGCGATTCAGTGCAGACTTAAGAGTCTTTGTAGATGGTGAATTAAGGAGTAGCCTCATCGATTTTACTCGCGAAGATAATGAATTAGTCCTACAAGTTAAGTTATCGCCGGAAGATCGTTACTTGACCCTTATTACAACCGATGCAGACAAGGATGAGCGTCATCCCGCTGATTCAAACGACCACGTTGTATTGATAGATCCAGTATTTAACTTCCCCGATGAATCCAGATTGTTGTAAACAGACTTTTAATTAGCTTATCGCCTTAATCTTTTCAAATATTTCATCCTAAGTATCCAACCGACAGAGCTTAAGGAATCCCGACTTCTACTCTAATTAAGGATAGTTAACATTATGAATCTCAAAAAGCATTCGAAACAACACGCATTTACGCTTGTCGAACTGCTAGTTGTTATTGCTATTATTGGCATCTTGGTAGCTTTGTTGTTGCCTGCTGTACAAGCAGCTCGTGAAGCTGCGCGTCGCATGCAGTGCACTAATAATCTCAAGCAAATGGGATTATCGGTGCACAACTACCATGATGCTAATAAAGAGTTTCCTGCGGGAGTTCGTACTATAGGTACATCTTTTGGTTCGGCTGGTCACTATCAATCGGGCTGGACGATTGAGATACTCCCTTTTATGGAAGAACAACCGCTCTACGATCAAATTGACCGATTAAACGGTGGTGCTTTTGATATCAGCAATCAGCCATTCTTTCAAACAGAGCTAGAAGCGTTTGTCTGCCCGTCGGATGCAACGATTGAAGGATTCCGAAAACCTTTCTTTGCGAAAGGTGGTGTTCTCGCAACTTTAGAATATGCAGCAAGTTCCTACAAAGGAGTGACAGGCAGGGAATCTACTCTTCAGAATGGCTCACCCTTCTGGTGGGATCGTGCCAGGGGGGTTGGCTCGGCACGCTGGAGTAATGAATTCAAAAAAGATCAAGTTGCTAAGCTTGGTAGAGGTCCATTCCAAGTGGTCAACCCTGACGAAGGGATCAAGCCAGCAAAAATATCTTCGATCACGGATGGAACCTCTAAGACGATGCTCATTGGGGAATACATGACCCTAACAGGAGACGATCGTCGTAAGCCTGCTTGGGGTGCAAGTTGGAGAAATACCAATCTAAGCGTGATGTTTATTGATGGCGCTATGCGTCTATCTGATTTTGATACCTGCGGCGATATCGTTGGTGATGCTAACGCTAACTTCTTATGCAAACGGGCGTATGGAAGCATGCACGGAGGTGGTGTAATTAACTTCGCTCGATGTGATGGTTCTGTTACGGCAATTCAAAGAGAGATTGATGGAGTGATCTTTGAAGCTCTAGGAACAATCGCAGCTGATGATCTGACACAATAAGGCCTTCCAGATCTTCATTTCTCCAATTACCAGGGAATCTTCTTTTCCCTGGTAATTGGTATCAACACTGAGTTTGCACCCAATGATTCATAAAACTCTATTTACTTTAGTTCTATTTCTCCTTTGGGCTGGCCCTACTTTAGCCGCAAGCCATCAAGATCATGGAAAGTCAAAACCGAATATAATTATCATCCTGGCGGATGATCTTGGTTGGAATGATCTCTCTTCGTATGGGAACGGCTATATAGAGACACCAAACATCGATCGTTTGGTGAGAGGTGGTTTGAAATTTACGGATGCCTATTCTGCTGGGCCAACCTGTGCCCCTTCACGCGCATGTCTTTTGAGTGGAATGAATTGTGGAAGTCATGGCATCTTTCGTGTTAACAAAGGGGATAACAAGCCTGCTGATAAACAGCGACTAAGAGCTCCCAAGAATGCCAAGAAGCTCCCATTAGAAATCGTTACGTTGGCAGATTCAATGCAAGCTGCCGGTTACGCGACCGGATGTTTTGGCAAATGGCATTTGGGTTACAAAGAACCAGAATACCACCCTTCTAAACGTGGCTTCACACACGCAGTCAATATGCGTCAGCCATCGGGCAAATCAAGATATTTCTATCCAAACTTCTCGACGATTCCCGAGATGAAGATCGAAGACGGAAAGTACCACCCTGAGCTACTCACGGATTATGCGATTGAGTTCATGGATGATCATAAAGATACCCCTTTCTTTCTTTATCTACCATATTTCAACGTCCACGGGCCTTATGAAGCTCCGCAAAAGACAATCGAGAAATATGAATCTAAAGGCTCAATCAAGCCAAGTGATGAACCCGTTTACGCGGCAATGGTCGAAGAATTAGATAACTCGGTTGGTCGTATCATTGATAAACTTAGGAGCTTGGACCTCGAAGACAGCATTGTGATTTTCTCATCTGACAATGGTGCACCTGAGGGGCGTGACAACTTGCCTCTTAGGGGTGGCAAAGGGCAGCTTTATGAAGGTGGTATTCGAGTCCCGATGGTTGTCCGCTGGCAAGGAGTAGTTTCTCCAGGTAGCACAACTTCTATTCCAGTCAATCAATTAGACCTCTATCCAACCTGCCTTGACATTGCAAACTATGAAGCTCCCAATGAGAGCGAACTTGACGGTGCAAGCCTACTAAACATCCTCACAGGTGATGATTTCAGCAGGGGAAACCATGAATGCCTCTACTGGCACTATCCAACTTATCAGAAGTGGAATAAGGCCAAGCAAGAGTGGTATGTCCAACCCCAAAGTGCTATTCGAAAAGGTGAGTTCAAGCTGATAGATCAGATGGATTCAGAACAACTTGAACTTTACAACCTTAGTGATGACATCGAAGAAAAGAATAATCTTGCAGAGACAATGCCTGAAAAGGTCAAGGAGCTAAAAGCTCTTCTAGACAGCTGGCGAACCGAATCGAAGGTTCCTATGCCCGTAGAGAAATAACACTGCTCATCAAAACAAGTCATTCATTTGGATTATGCAACCACGCACTTCTCAAGCGATTGGCTGGTATACGACAAGATCTTGTTCGCTGTTACTGCTAATCACAGCCTTCATACATCACGATTTTTAATTACCACAGGCAACCGTTGCCAATTCAAGGAATTACTATGATCTTTGCATCTCTGAAAAATGCTTGCTTATTTTTAGCACTTCTTGTTTGCTCAAGCTTTTCATTAGCAAATGAGAAACCAAACATCGTGGTCTTATTCTCGGATGATGGAGGCTACGCTGATTTTGGTTTTCAAGAGAATGTAAGCGCTGACATGGCGAAGCTTACACCCAACATCGACAGCATTGCGCGTGATGGTGTCTATTTTAAACAAGCCTATGTGACCGGATGTGTATGCTCACCATCAAGAGCTGGCTTGATGACAGGTCGTTATCAACAACGATTCGGGCACGACTGCAATCTTCCTGTTGCTTACAACGGCGGGCTTCCGCTTTCTGAAACAATGCTTGCATTACGCCTGAAGAGCATAGGCTATCACACTGGACTGATAGGCAAGTGGCATCTTGGATATCCGAAAGACTATCAGCCGAACTCTCGTGGCTTTGATTATTTCCATGGGCTTCTACAAGGAGCAAGGAAATACCACCCGTATGATACGGTTACTGACGAACAAGCCATTCGAATCATCAATAAGTTGACAGAAGAATTTGGCTACGTTACTGATCGATTAGGTGATGCTGCCTGCGAATATATTGACGATAACAAGGACAAATCATTTTTTCTATTCGTTTCATTTACAGCTCCGCATAGTCCTTTGGAGCCAAGAGAAGGTTACGAGAAGGAAGAAAGACTAAGTCACATCAAAGACGCTAAGAGAAAGAAATATGCGGGCCTAATAACAGCTATGGACGACAACGTTGGTAAAATTCTAGAGAAACTCAACGAGCATGACCTAGCTGACAACACCTTGGTTATCTTTACGAACGACAATGGAGGTCCCGGTCCCAACAAGACGATGGCTAACAACTATCCGCTAAGGGGATTTAAAGGTGGATTGTATGAGGGTGGCATAAGGATTCCGTGGGCAATGCGATTGCCTGGCATGATCTCACCTGGCTCAGTCGTTGATACTCCAATCATCACCCTCGATATCACGCCGACGATATTCGATCTAGCAGGTGCCGAGATTAATAATGATTGGCAACTTGATGGCAATAGCCTAGTACCACTATTGCGTGGCGACACAAGTGATCTTGCTGAACGTACGTTCTACTGGAGAAGAAATGGATCAGGAAATCAAATAGCCATCAGAGATGGTAATTGGAAATTGATAATCCAAAGGCGAGACCCACAAGCAAGCCCTGAGTTATTTAACCTGCAGTCAGATGTTGGTGAATCAGAAGATCTCGCAGCAGAACAACCTGAAGTCGTATCTAAACTGATGGATATGCTAACAAGCTGGGAATCTGAATTAAGTGAGCCACTTTGGTATAGCAATAACAAGAAGAACAAGAAGAAATAATCTTAATAATGTATATTGATTGCCAACACTCTTTATCTGTGTAGGAAAGTTCCGACTTGCTTGGTTAGCGAAGATCTTGCATTCCACTGACTCAGGCGAAAGATCTAAAGAGGCAAAAACACAACTTATGTTAGTGCTTAGAATTGCCTTGGTTCTATTTCCTCTATGCTTGAGCGCCATTACGTCAACAGCTTATGGGAATACGCTCAACCGTCCAAATGTGTTGTTTATCATCGTTGACGACCTGAATGACTGGATCGGTCCTATGAAGGGTAATCCACATGCGATTACACCTAACCTTGATAAACTGTTTTCCCAAAGCACCCGATTCGATAACGCCCACTGCAACGCACCTGTCTGTTCAGCATCAAGAAGTTCGATGCTATCCGGATTAAGGCCCTCCACAACCGGTTGGTACTCAAACCAAAGTTCAATCAAAAAGACCGATGAGAAGGCGCTTCGTGGGATCTCCCCCCTGCCATTACACTTCAGAAATAATGGCTACATAACGCTTGCCGGGGGAAAAATATACCATCGTGGCGTTGCCGATTTTAATAGGGATCTTATTTGGAGTGAACACAAATCAAAGTACCATTTACCAGAAGAGTATCGGAAGCGTGGGCATGGCTATGGCGGAGATTTCTTCTACCCATTTCCAAGAAATGGGGGTCAAATTTACGAACACTTCGACAAAAGAGTGCGTGGTCAATCGTTATGTTGGGAAGCGTTAGAGGATGAGGATATTCCGAATGGACTTATGCCTGACGAAGAACTTTCAGCTTGGGCCGTTAAACAGTTGCAACAAACTTATAGCCAACCCTTCTTTCTCGCAGTTGGTTTTCTTAGACCGCATGTGCCATACACTGCACCAAAGAAATATTTTGATCTGTACAAAAATTTGAATATTGAATCGGCAGTTGCATTCGACTATGAGATGAGTGATATACCGACCTACGGCAAAGCTATGGCGGTTGGTTTGTTACCTGGTGGTGATCATAAAAATGTAATGGCTATATCGGAAGACTATGATCGCCAACTGACTCTAGCGTATTTAGCTTGCATCTCATTTATTGATGATCAGGTTGGAAAAGTCCTTGACGCCCTAAATGAATCGGACCACAAATCAAATACGATCGTTGTGTTTTGTTCTGATCATGGTCAGAATCTCGGAGAAAAAAAGAACTGGCGAAAGCAGTGCCTTTGGGAAGAGTCGACTCGAGTACCACTGGCATTTCGTATTCCCAAGAAATTGCCACAACGATGCCGACGGTCTGTAAGTCTCGTTGATGTTTACCCGACCCTTGTAGACCTTTGTAATCTACCGTCTGCAGGAGCAATTGATGGTGTCAGCCTTATGCCTTTGATATCATATCCCGAATCTAATTGGGATCGTCCAGCAATCACTACCTGGCATTACAAGAATCATTCTATCAGAAGCCAAAATTGGCGGTATTCGCTATACCGTGACGACACCGAAGAGTTATACGATCACATTCATGATCCAGGAGAGCACTGCAACTTAGCCCATGATCCGGAATGCCAACCCGTCATTGATAAGCTTCGGAAATGGATCCCGAAAACAAACGCTTCTCCGTTAGGGATAGACGAAAAGCAATTGGACCCGCTCGATGAGATAGTCGAGCAATGGTCCAAGAATAATGGCCCGCCTGCTTGGCTGAATTAAGCTGATAGAGCTAATTACAAACGGGAGAGTCTGACATATTATTGCACATGAAGTGCATACTATTTTATTGATACGCTATTCAATTCATATGCATTAAATAAGCAGTTTTTATAACGTCTTTATTCCAAAACCGCGATTTTTTACAGAGCATAAGATACCAACACGACTTGAGACGAGTCTACTCACAATCCATTCTAAAATGCATTTTATTAGAAAGCCATGATCACACTACCGTTATTTAGAACGACAGCTTTCTATTCGTACTAAAAGTTTCAAATATATCTTTGGCAAATGCTATGATGACTTGAATGATTCTATTGCAGGATTAGGTGGACATCGTCTGGTAATTTATCCGTGATGACCGTCATGGAAACGTTGTAACGCATGATGCGTAACACGCAAGATGAGTTGCGAAAAACTTCACGCACACTGCCGCTCGCGAACACTCATGCCTGACAGAAGCTTGAGCAGTTGCTCGCAACTGATCTCGATAACAGGCTTGCCGGTGCGCGGGAACTGAAACTCGCCGCGCTCCAGTAGCTTGTAGTAAATCGCCAATCCGTCGCGATCCCACCACAACACTTTAACCAAGTGACCACCCTTGTTGCGGAACACAAACACACTCCCCGACAGCGGATCGTGGCCGAGAAACGAACGGACCACTTCCGCCAGCCCATCGAACGACTTCCGCATGTCGACCGGCGTGGTCGCGACCCACACCTGAACATTCTGTAAGTCGGCTGCGATCATGATTCTGGTTGCGACTGCAGGGCAGGAACTAGTTCCGCCACTCGCTCAGCGGGTGTTGCTGATGGAACACGTAACTCCAAACCACTTGTCAGCGCCAACACGAGTGGTACGTCCTGCTGAGATTCGCCGTTGATTACTGCTGGCACGAAAGCTGGCTCAGAGTTGCCCGCCACATTCCGCTCGCCAATCGTCCGCCGCCATGCGTAGAACGCCGATTCGGTCACGTTCTCACGCTTGCAGAACTCACGGACGCTTAGGCCGCTTGCTGATAACCGCTTCAGTGTCTTTCGCCAAAGTGCTTCCTTCGCCGGGTCTCGTTGCTTGTTCGCCATCGCTGGTCTCCTGAGTGGAAAAACCAGCAGCTTGACGCGTCAGCGGCTCAGCAAGAAGATGTGTTTGGCGGAACGCACACTATTGTCCCGACGAATTCTTTGATGCATTTCTCAATGCCAATCAAATCAAAGAAGAGTGGACCGGCCCTTTGGCATGTCTCACATCTGTTAGTCACGCGGGAGCTCAGTCGTTCTCAGTCAGAAGCAAGCAATATCGTTACACCCTTGGAGAGAACGGGGGTGAAGAACTTTACGATCACTATGATGACCCTTGGGAATGGACAAACCTGGCTAAGCATTCTGACCATGCACAAATTAAAACTGAGATGAAGGAGTTACTAAAGAAGCTAGCACAAACGACACCATAATAAATATTTACTGTGATTTGATTCAAAGGTTCAAATATTCCTACCCGAGAGAAATTGTAAGAATATGCTAACAAGCCAACTAATCACCCTGTAGTTCAGGCAACCTTTGTCTATCCACCCGATAGAAAACAGAATCAATTAACTATCCGAATCAAATTGCCACCGAACGAAAGCTTCGATACCCTCATACTCAGCTAATCCAAGTGAGTCATACAATTCTGCACAACCTCTATTTCTATCTTCCGCCCTTTTCCAAAACTCACGTGGATCGCTACCTGGATACAAAGCCCTATCTTTTTGCGATTCATGTTTAAAGATGGCTAAGCGTTTGCGTAACATTTCTTGAGGACTAAGTGGAACTGCCATATCTATTTGATGTGGTTCCCACTCTTGCCAGGCTCCGCGGTAAAGTAAAACCACACAATCCATAATCCATGGAACATCTTTAAGGCGTTTGCATGCGGCAAAGATCGCCCTTAAACAAGTGCGGTGTGTCCCGTGTGGGTCCGATAAATCACCGGCACAATAGATCTGGTGCGGTTTTATTCGTTCAAGTAGATCCACTGTGAGCTGAATATCTTTCTCACTAAGTTGATTTTTCTGAACTCTACCAGTTTGGTAGAAAGGCATATCCATAAAGATACACCTTTCATCAGGCACCCCGACTACTCGTGCGCCAGCACGAGCCTCGGTCCTTCTAATCAATCCTTTGATGGTCTGTATTTCATGACTATCGACTTGTCCTGGCTGCTTATCCTTTAAGAAAGTTTCTACATGGTTTTCTAAGGATGTTGTAAGTTCTTCTTCAATACCGAAGTGATGATTGAACTCTGACATGAACTCAGAATACCTAATCGCATCGTCATCAAAAACTGCCACGTTGCCGGAGGTTTGGTAGGCAATATGTACCTCATGCCCTTGATCACATAACCTTATTAGAGTGCCTCCCATGCTAATGACATCGTCGTCAGGATGCGGAGAAAAGCATATTACTCGCTTAGGGAAAATTTTATCATGCTCTTGACGGCGATCTCCTGGCTTCCTTTCTGAAGATGGCTTACCACCAGGCCATCCTGTTATCGTTCCCTGTAAAAAGCGGAAGACCTCTAAGTTGATTTCATAAGCACTGTTTCTTTTAGCAATTAGCTCCTGCAGTCCTCCTTCGTTATAGTCCTCTTCTGTCAGCTTTAATACTGGCTTAGCTAATCTAATCGCTAACCAAATGACTGCCTTTCGAGTCCATCTCTCGTCCCAATCGAATAGTCCATCTTGGCCTGAAGCAAGCGGGCCTAGCAACCAAGGTGATTGATACCTCGTCAGTTTTTCTGCAGCGGCTTCATCAAGAACGACCGTGCTATTCTGATGCTGCTGCAAATA
>SPJK01062789.1_pt1 | contig 10169 bp, 10 predicted proteins | sample 3741771 | NCBI WGS metagenome assembly SPJK01 (sample SAMN10925997, study PRJNA522277) | cold seep metagenome | isolation source: Elba SIP-enriched marine methane seep metagenome, extraction at timepoint T2 | place: Italy: coast of Elba, Mediterranean Sea
AAGCCGCTTCAAACACAGGCTGCTTTGACTCTGTTTTCACTTCTTTCACATCGTAAATAGGTAATACTTGCTTACGGCTTTGCAATAGTTCTTGTAAACGTGTTTTGGCATCTTTTACCGTCTCGGTAATATCAATATTGGCAATACGTTCCGCGAACAAGGCCAAGATTAATTGCTTTGTCACTTCGATGCCTTGATCAAGGTAAAGCGCACCAAAAATAGCTTCCACTGCGTCAGCAAGTATAGACTCACGTCTAAACCCACCACTTTTTAATTCACCAGCACCTAAAATCAGTACTTCGCCCAAGTCTAATTCACGGCCAATTTCAGCTAGGGTGACTCCCTTGACTAATAAAGCACGTAATCGACTTAACTTACCTTCTTTCACATTTGGAAAACTGTTGAATAAGGCTTCAGCAATAACAAAACTTAAAATTGCGTCACCCAAATATTCAAGGCGTTCGTTGTTTTTTGACCCAACACTGCGATGAGTCAATGCTTGTTCTAGCAAAGATTCATCTTTAAAGCTAATTGATAATTTTTTGCATAATGCTTTTTGTCTATCTGTCAGCATTATTTCTCAGCATCTGCTTCAGTTCTAAAATGGCCAATTAAATCAATTTGAGCCACAAACGGTACTCGTTTTTCATAATCAATGATAATTCTGCTTACATGCACATTATTTTTGCCACGAATCAATTCAATATCGTCTTTTGTGACACTTGAGATATAACCCGTATTAAAACGTTTTTGTAATAAAAGCATCACTTGTTGCTTGGTCAACTGATTGTTCTTAATTTCGTTTTCCATTGACTTGGTAATTTGCATTACACCGTAATACTCTTGATACATTGGGATTAAACGCATTGCTAGCAATGCAAAAAAGCCAATAAGACCTAGCACTAATAGCCAGCTGATTAATGTCATTCCACGTTGATTATTCATGATGTCCCCTTATTTTATTGATGTACCAATACGGTCCCAAACGATACCGCCATCATTCAAGTTCCAGCTCATCCAAATAAAGAAGGCTTTACCGACTAAATCTTCTTCAGCAACAGGCCCCCAGAAACGGCTGTCATTACTATTATCTCGGTTGTCACCCATAACAAAATAATGACCTTCAGGAACCACTGTCTCACCTTCTGATAAATTGCGCATAGGATCAAGCATAATTTCATGTTGATGCTCCCCTATGGTTTCCGATTTTAATTCAGTTCGTGCCGGTGCGATTGTTAAGTGACTCGCATTTTTTTCAAGTAGTGTTTGCTCTATCTTTTTACCATTGATATATAAGACTTTATCGAAATAACCAATCGTATCGCCGGGTAGGCCAATGACACGCTTAATATAATCAATTGGCATTGGTTCTGGATTATCATCGGTAGCCTCAGGCCAGTAGCGAAAAACCATCACATCACCACGCTCAGGTTCACCTACATTAAGGATCTTAGTGTTGATAACTGGCAGGCGAACACCGTAACTAAACTTGTTCACCAAGATGAAATCACCAATGTGTAGCGTAGGCACCATTGATGAGGATGGAATTCTAAACGGTTCAGCAATAAACGAACGAATCACTAAAACCAATAATAATATTGGGAAAAATGAACGTGCATATTCAACAATAACAGGCTCTTTAGCCGCTACCTCTCGTGAATTTGCCCAGAATAATTTATCTAAAGCCCAGATTAAACCTGTTACAAAAACAAATATAACCAGAATTAACGGAAAACTCATTCATGACATCCTTATGATTTTTTTGATAACTGTAGCACAGCCAAAAATGCTTCTTGTGGCACATCTACTTTACCGACCGATTTCATACGTTTCTTACCGGCTTTTTGTTTTTCCAATAGTTTACGTTTACGGGAAACGTCACCACCGTAACATTTTGCTAATACATTTTTACGCATTGCTTTAACGGTTGAGCGAGCAATAACATGGCCGCCTATTGCCGCCTGAATAGCGACATCAAACATTTGCCTTGGAATCAGCTCTTTCATCTTTTCAACCAAAGCGCGACCGCGTGACACACTCGCATCTTTATGGACAATCATCGATAGCGCATCCACTTTTTCACCATTAATCAATACGTCTAACTTAACGAGATCAGCCACTTCAAAGCGAATAAATTGATAATCCAGTGACGCATAACCACGGCTTACTGACTTTAAGCGGTCAAAGAAATCAATCACCACTTCATTCATTGGCAATTCATAACTTAACGCAACTTGTTTACCAATGTATTGCATCGATTTTTGCACACCACGCTTTTCAACACATAAGGTAATTACAGCCCCTAAATGATCTTGTGGTACTAAAATATCAGCTCTAACAATCGGTTCTCTGATTTCTTCAATCGTGCCAACATCAGGTAATAGAGCTGGATTCTCGACTTTTTCGATATCTCCTTTACGCGTTAACACCTCAAACACAACGGTTGGTGCTGTCGTAATCAAGTCAAGATCATATTCACGTTCCAAACGCTCTTGGATGATTTCCATATGCAACAGGCCAAGGAAGCCACAACGGAAACCAAAGCCTAAAGCTTGAGAGTTTTCTGGCTCGAAGAATAATGATGCATCGTTTAAGCGTAGTTTAGATAAAGCTTCACGGAATGCTTCATAGTCATCAGAGCTAACCGGGAACACACCTGCATAAACTTGTGGTGTAATCGCTTTAAATCCCGGCAATGGTTCATCAGCTTTGCGGTTTGAGATAGTTAAGGTATCCCCTACAGGTGCGCCATCGATGTCCTTCACACCTGAAATAACATACCCAACTTCACCACAACTGAGTGAATCTCGCTTTTCACGTTTAGGTGTAAACACACCTACTTGTTCCACTTGATATTCTTGCCCTGTTGACATCACGTGAATTTTATCTCGTGCCTTCAATGAGCCTTGCTTAATGCGAACCAGTGAAATAACGCCAACATAACTGTCGAACCAAGAATCAATAATAAGTGCTTGTAGTGGACCATCAGGGTCACCAACTGGTGCAGGTGTTCGTTCAACGAGTGCTTCAAGTAAATCTTCAATACCTATACCTGTTTTAGCACTGGTATGGACAGCATCTGCAGCGTCAACACCGATAATCTCTTCGATTTCTTCAGCGACACGCTCGGGCTCTGCTGAAGGTAAATCAATTTTGTTTAAGACAGGTAAAACTTCTAAGCCTAAATCGATAGCTGTGTAACAATTAGCAACACTCTGCGCCTCAACACCTTGCGCAGCATCAACCACAAGTAAAGCACCTTCACAGGCAGCTAATGAACGTGATACTTCGTATGAGAAATCAACATGACCTGGCGTATCGATAAAATTGAGGTGGTACGTTTCTCCATTACGCGCTTTGTAATCCAAAGATACACTTTGCGCTTTGATGGTGATGCCGCGCTCACGCTCAATGTCCATTGAGTCGAGCACTTGGGCTGACATTTCACGTTCCGTTAGACCACCACATACTTGAATAAATCGGTCTGCAATTGTTGATTTACCGTGATCAATGTGCGCGATGATCGAGAAATTACGGATATTCTCCAAAACTTTTTCTACCTTCTAAACAGCAAAATCGGTCGATAACAACTTTGCTACCGACCGAATTAAAAATATAACTGCTAGATTTTACGTTAAAACAGACGTGCTGTCGTGTTCAACGGGCTTATTTATCTTCTTTTATTTTAATTGCTAAGAAGATAGCTCCTTCACCACGCTGAACTAACACAGGAACCGCTTTATCTGTTTGCAAATCCTTAGCTGTCTCGAGGAACTGTTTTGCATTTTTAACTTTTACGTTATCAATGCTCAAAATCACATCGCCCCGACGTAAGCCGGCGTTTGCTGCAGCACCACTATCAACTTTAACAACAACTACGCCACCTTTCTTAATGGATAGCTGCTCTCGTTGTTGTTCTGTTAGATCATTTACTTCAACACCTAAACGCTCATCGTATAAACGGCTTGTTTTACTTTGTTGTTGAACGTCTTGTTCACTTTCAGGTAACTCTTCTACTTCTACTTTCAAGGTCTTAAGTTTATCGTGACGCATCACTTCAACTTCAACCTTTTTACCAATAGGCGTACGTCCAACAATCGGTGGCAAATCTGATGACGTAGGAATGTCTTTACCGTTAAAAGAAAGAATCACATCTCCGGGTTCAAAGCCAGCTTTAGCTGCTGGTCCATCAGCCAATACACGTGACACAAGAGCACCTTTTGGCTTATCAAGCCCGAAAGACTCGGCTAATTCACGTGTGACATCTTGAATAACAACGCCTAACCAACCACGACTTACGTAACCTTGCTCTTTAATCTGTGCGACCACATCCATCGCAACATCCATCGGAATTGCAAAAGACACCCCCATAAAACCACCTGTGCGGCTATAAATCTGTGAATTAATACCGACAACTTCACCATCTAAATTAAATAATGGACCACCCGAGTTACCTGGGTTAATCGCTACATCTGTTTGAATGAATGGGACATAACTATCACTCGGTAAGCTACGGCCCAAAGCACTTACAATGCCTGCTGTCGCTGAATAATCGAACCCAAATGGTGAACCAATTGCTAACACCCATTCGCCCACTTGTAATTTATTTGAATCGCCTAATTTAACAGCGGTCAGGCCGGTTGCTTCAACCTTTAATAAGGCAACATCACTACGCTCATCACTACCCAATACTTTGGCTTCTAACTCAGTACGATCACTAAAGCGAACAATCACTTCATCGGCATCACGAATTACGTGATGGTTAGTTAATATATAACCATCCGATGACAACACAAAACCAGAACCTAGTGAATGGGATTCACGCTCAGGCATACGGCGAGGGCCACCAAAGAAATGTTTAAATAAATCGTTAAAAGGTACACCCTCAGGGATTTCCATGCCTTCAGGTAATTGCGGCATATCTGTTTTTTTAATGTTTTTAGTGGTGCTGATATTGACCACTGCGGCACCATTATCCGCAACCAATTCTGTAAACTCTGGTAAGCCACCACGAGCATGTACATTGATAGAAAGCATCAACCACGCTGCTAGAATAGTGACTATAGATAACTGCTTTTTAATATTCATATTTAATCCTCAATAACTCTCGCTTGAATATCAATTTTTTTATGTTCAAACTTTTTCTTAACTAAAAACAATCCTGCAATCAAACCGGTAATACCAGCTATGGTTTCTAGTAACGTTGTTGCACCTAAAGATGTCGCAATTCCTGCAAACAGAAACATTGATAACAAAGGCACTAAATACATCATAAACGCACCTTGTAATAAGGCCTCTTCAGGAATCGCTAATTGCATTTGTTGACCAACATTAACCGCTTCTTGTTTATCAATAGCGATGCGTGAAAAACGTTTGCCAATATGCTTTTCTAAAATGCCTGTACCGCAACCTTGCTTTGCAGCACACCCGCTACACGTGGATTGGCGTTCGGCATCAAGCCAAATGGTCTTGTCATCAATATCAACGACTTTTGCTTTTTGCTCAATCATGATTATTGATTTGCCTCATAACTGATCGCAGAGCCAATTTTATTCACAGTATGCTCAGGAACCTCACCCACTACTGTGACAAAATGTGCATCAATAATAGTCCCGAAAGCGTTAACTGCTCCCATATTGGTAACACCTCTTAAATGTCCGTGTCTCGCTCTTATTTGTTCTATAAATATAGATATTGAACTCAGGCCATCACTGTAAACACGCTGCTCCACTGATGCACCATTCTTTGCTTTTAGGCGATTTTGTTGAGCTACTAACGCAAAACCTTCTGGCAACCAATTCACTTGCCAACTAGATAAACTGGCTTTGCTGGCTGTGTTAGCTGGTGTATCTGGTTCTGAACGGTTAAAAGTCATTTCATCACGATTCACGATGGCTGGCTTTAATAATTGCTCAGGAATGTCATCGTAAAAAGACACGGTTGAAAATGCGAAGTTTTCAAGCACATTGCCTGCTTGAGTTACTAATTCCGACTTCAATAAGAGGTGAGTTTGCATATCTCGCCATAACTTATAGCCATAACGGTAATCATCAATCGGTGCAATTGTTAACTCTTCTGCTTCTCTTCCGGCGATACGACTTGAGCCACCTTGGTCGACTTTATAGAAATCAGCCGCTGAATCTAAACGACGGAGTAAATTACTTGGGAAGCCCCGTCCTAACGGTCGTCTATTTACGTTAACGCGCTTACCTTCTGGATATATGCAGGTGACCACATCATTAGTGCGTATCACTTCACGTGCGGCGCCATTCAAAGATATCAGACGTTCAACTTCACCTTGTTCATCAGCACTATGAATAATTTTGATGGTTTGTAGGTTATTACCATTTTGATACGTAAAAACGCCTTCATAATTTAAGGTTTTGGCCGCAGTGACCATTTCTTCAATTTTCTTTAGGTTGTCTGCTGCCAAAGAGCTAGCAGAAACACTAACCAAGCTAAACGCTACAGCAATTTTTACCACTGTGTGCATCATTTACTGCCCTGCCTCATAAGCAACGACACGCGCATATGAAAAGACGCCAGAGGTTCCACCGTACTCATGGTGATCGACAAGATAATCATTTAAACGTTGTTCAACTTCGGGCTCACCTACCGTCCAGCGGTTGGACTTTTTAGCTTCTGCTACTTGAACTTGCTCTGCTGGCTGTACACTTTCTGCTGATGCGATAGGAGTCATCGGTACCACTTGTTGCTGTGGCTGAGATATAACACTAACCATGGCAATCGCACCAACTGATGCCGCCATTGCCAAGCCTGCAGCTTGCTTCCAAAACTGTTTTGGAAATGGAATAACGGCTGCTTTCTGTGAGGGAGCTTGATGACTTGGTTCATCCTGCAACGCAACTGAAACGCGACTAACCAAGTCAACGTTAATATCAACTACTTGGCCTTGCAATACATCTCTATTGTATTGATAGCGTTGCCACTGTTCTCTAAATTCATTATCCGTTTCGAGCAGCTCAAGGGCTTTTTGTAACTCTGAACCGGCCAACTCACCATCCACTAAGGCTGATAATAATTCTTTGTGTGTGGTTGTCATAATAGTCCCCCTTCACTGCCCATACTCTGAATTTGTTTGTCTATTGCTTCGCGTGCTCTAAAAATACGTGAACGAACTGTTCCAATTGGACAATCCATTGCTTGAGCAATTTCTTCGTAACTCATACCTTCGAACTCTCTTAATCTTATCGCTGTTGCCGTATCTTCAGGCAAATCAGATATTGCTTCATGAATAGTATTTTCTAACTCATCACGCATCAATGTGTTTTCTGGCGTTTCAAACTCTTTCAACTCTGGTGCATCAAAATAATTTGTTGCCTCACTTGCATCGACATCCATTTGAGGTGGGCGACGAGCGGCAGCTGTTAAATAGTTTTTCGCGGTGTTGATTGCGATTCGATACAACCAAGTATAGAAAGCACTGTCACCCCGAAAGTTCGGAATAGCTCTATACGCCTTGATAAACGCTTCTTGGGCTACATCCATAGCCTCGACAGGATCATGTACGAAGCCTGTGATTACATGGACAATGCGTTGCTGATATTTCATTACCAACAGATCAAATGCTTTTTTATCACCTGCCTGTACGCGCTGTACTAATTCTTGATCCACTATTATCCTTTGTTTCTAACGTGTCCATTTAAATGAAAACGTTGTTTGTAACTAGCTTCATTGACCATAATGGCTTAACTTTGTTCCTAAACATGTGCAGAATAATTATAAAAACCTACCAGTGAAGCATAAGCAAATGGCAACAAATCCACATTTTGACGTATTGATCATTGGCAGCGGTTCAGCTGGACTAACCTTAGCCCTGAAATTGGCAAAGCACGCCAAAGTCGCTGTTTTATCAAAAGATCAAATGAAAGAAAGCGCTTCATTATACGCGCAAGGCGGTATTTCAGTAGTATTAGATCAAACTGATTCCCTACAATCTCATATCGACGATACGCTAGAAGCCGGAAGTGGCTTATGTGATGAAAAAGCGGTTCGTTTTACGGTTGAACATGCGCGAGAAAGCATTGAATGGCTAATTCGCAAAGGGGTTTCTTTTACCCGTGACGGTGTTACCTCTGAAACATATCATTTAACGCAGGAAGGTGGACATAGTCACCGCCGAGTGATTCACTCAGCCGATGCGACTGGTCGCGAACTTGAAACCACTTTACTTGCCAAGGCAAAAGAGAATGACAACATTACCTTGCTGCCTTTCCACATCTGTATAGATCTCATTACTAGCCATAAACATTTCCATAAAGCTGAACGCGAATGCTATGGCTGCTATGCACTTGATACCAAAACAGATACGACAAAAACAATTACTGCTGACAAAACCGTGCTAGCCACGGGTGGCGCAGGCAAAGTATATCTTTATACAAGTAATCCAGATGTTTCAACAGGTGATGGTATAGCCATGGGCTGGCGGGCTGGTTGTCGCATTGCCAATATGGAATTTGTCCAATTCCATCCAACCTGTTTATACCACCCTAAAGCAAAGTCATTTTTAATTAGTGAAGCGCTTAGAGGTGAAGGCGCTAAGTTAGTCTTGGCAGACGGCACAGAATTTATGAGTAAATTTCATGACAAAGCCGAATTAGCACCACGTGATGTCGTTGCTAGAGCGATTGATCATGAGATGAAACGCTTAGGTGACGACTGTGTCTACCTCGATATTTCTCACAAAGACGATGCCTTTATCAAACAACATTTCCCAACAATATATAAACGTTGCTTACAGTTTGGAATTGATATAACTAAAGAGCCAATACCGGTGGTTCCTGCTGCACATTACACCTGTGGTGGCATCATGACAGATCTCAATGGCCAAACAGACATTGAGAACTTATATGCTATTGGCGAAACCGCTCATACTGGCTTGCATGGTGCAAATCGAATGGCAAGTAATTCATTATTGGAATGCCTAGTTTTTGCCCGTGCAGCTGCAAAACATATTCGCTCACAACTTGATACAACAAAGACTATCATTCCTAGCATTCGAGACTGGGACAATAGTCTAGTAATGCCTGCTCGTGAAGCGATTGCCATCAGTCATAACTGGGATGAACTTCGTCGTTTCATGTGGGACTATGTCGGTATTGTGCGCAGTACTGACCGGCTTAAAAAAGCTCATCAACGCTTAACCTTACTCAAACAAGAAATTAGAGAATATTATAGCAAGCACTATATCAGCCAAGATCTTCTGGAGTTACGCAACCTTGCGGATGTCGCAGATTTAATTATTCAATCTGCTTTAGATCGTAAAGAAAGTCGGGGGTTACATTTCACGCTTGATTATCCAGAAACTGATACCAAACATGGTGTAAAAAATACCATTATTGCTGGTAAAGTTTAGGCTCAACTAAACAAACAAGAAGTTTCCTGAAAAGCGGCTTATCAACTGAGTCATTACAAATAAATAGCTGTGTTTTTAAGCGCGTATTAGTTGAAGACAAGGTCAAGATAATAAACCATCTGCACGCATAGCTCCTGGTGAGTCGATACACTTTTTTGTGTTGTTGTTGATCGTATGCAAGCACATCACCCGTTAAGGTCAGCTCAACCCGTTGAATAGTTTGAGAGCTTCCCAGCCAACCGAATCGTTTCAGCTCGAAAAGCAGGTGCATCAGCACCACAGAAACCAATAATATCGTTAAATTGAGAGGAAACAAGAGTGCAATTGTAACGGCCATTATACAGTGCACAACAATCAAATAACTCAGCACATACTTCGAAGGTGCTAATGTGACTACATATCTCTTTTGCTCAAATTGCATGCAACCATCCTTGGTGAAGCGTATCTAATACCGCTACAATAACTTCTTTTATTAAAGAAGCAACAACCATGACTGACTTTTGGCTAACATTTCAAAATACTTTTAACACGAGTGATTTAACGACACAACTTCCCGAGCAAGCTGCTGTTATTCCGTTATCACAGTTAAGTCTTATTGAAGTTTCAGGTGAAGATGCTAGTGGCTTCTTACAAAACTTACTGACAAATGACGTTGAGCAGCTAGCGAGTAATCAAGCCCAATTAACAGGAATATGTAATCCTAAAGGTCGTGTTATCGCATTGTTTTGGCTGATAAAAAAACAAAACGATCAGTTTTTTGCTTTATTACCTAGTGACACAGCAGGTATCTTAC
>SPJK01043285.1_pt1 | contig 10166 bp, 6 predicted proteins | sample 3741771 | NCBI WGS metagenome assembly SPJK01 (sample SAMN10925997, study PRJNA522277) | cold seep metagenome | isolation source: Elba SIP-enriched marine methane seep metagenome, extraction at timepoint T2 | place: Italy: coast of Elba, Mediterranean Sea
GGAGGCGTCACCTATGAAAACCTCGATATTTCAAAAAATGCCTTACGTGGCGGACCAGCCTTACGTCGCCCGCAGGGCATCGGAACCTTTACCTACCTGGGTACGGATAGTCGGAAAAAGTGGAGCCTGAATTTGAATTCAGACCAGGCATGGGGCTTCGGCAACATTGTCCGCATCCAAAGCTATAGCTTGTCCATCAATTGGCAACCGACCAATGCAATGTCCGTTTCATTGCGACCATCTATTAATCGCTTTCAGCGCGAGGAACAATATGTCAATCAATTGGAAACAGATGATGGTACCCGATATATTAACGGGCGAGTAGATCAGAAGACCTTTAGCACAACACTTCGGTTAAACTATAATATTACCCCGGACCTCACGATCCAATATTACGGGCAACCCTTTATTTCGAGAGGGCGTTATGAACGGTTCAACTATGTAACGGATAACCCACTTGGAAAAACTTTTGAGGACCGTTTTGTCGTATACGATGAGGAGCAAATCTCCTTTGATGCCGACGATGAGTCCTATCAAATTGATGAGGATCGAGACAATGTGGTTGACTACTCCTTCGGTCAACCCGACTTTAACTACATTCAATTCCGGTCCAATTTAGTGCTGCGCTGGGAGTATACGCCCGGCTCGGAATTGTTTTTAGTTTGGTCGCAAGGTGCCACGGCTAATGACGACCCAACTCGTGGCCTCTTCCGGAGTCTGGGGGATAACCTCTTTGGAGAGGATGCTCAGAATATCTTCCTGATTAAGGGCACGTATCGATTTAGACGCTAGAAACAGCTCACCACAGTTCCGATTGTTCGATTACTTCGACCATGCGGATAAATTGCTCGTAGGTGAAGCCACACCAGCATTCAACAGGATAGTCAGACATGACATTACCGGTCTGGGATAGATAGTATTCGCCATTGGGGTCTTGCGGCTCAAAAATGAAGCGGCAATCTTCGTTGACGTAGTCCCCTAAGGTATATGGAGCACTCGGGCTGGGGTCATAAGGATCTGCTGGGGTGTCGCAAATGTTATCTCCTGTGAAGGCACAGTTGCTTCCGTTCACCAATTCACTACCGGGGTCTTCATTGGTATTTAGCAAGCCACAGTAATGCCCAAAAGCATGAACGATATACTCTGACAAAAGGCAGTCTTTTTGAATCATTACCCCACCTGTTGTCAATTGGAGTATCCCTTCTATATCCGCATATACACAGTTGTTGGATAGGTTTGCTGTGCTGTTAACGACATAGAGATTGATTCTGTTTTCATGGTTGTGGTTGACCCACATTTGTTGCCATTCGTTGAAATTGTATGGTTCAGAGTACTGGAAGTTATCGATCGTTTCTACTTGAGCCAGATTGAAACGAACGCAAATTGGATCGAACCACGCATTGAGTGTGTTGATGGCCGCTTGTACCTCTACTTCTGTAGCACCTAAGGTGCCAAATGTATCGCGTACGATGTGCGCCATAACGATGAATTCACGCTGCAGGCAGGGTAGTGATTTGTCTTTGTGGAGTAGACCTAGTTGCGCGTCCACTCCCTGTGATAAACAGGAGAAAAAGACTAGGATGATCAGTCGTTTCATATTGAGAGCGTTGTGATGTACACCCAAAATACGAGCTTCTCCGTGATCGTCCAAGCAGTGATTCGGCCTTTGAACTGACAATTTGTACGGAGAGCGGGAGTGAATTATTGGATTTTGCTATTTTAGATGCAAACCCGAACCCCATGCGCACTTTCTCAACAATACACCCTTGCTTGAGCGTATTTTTGTTTTTGACCATTGGTTCGACGGTCCTATACGCTCAAACAGCCTCCGTTACGGAAGGCTGCCCGCCTTTAACAGTCGATTTTGCTCCGCCACCTGGGCAGAGTAGCTTTTATTGGGAATTTCAGAACGGAGCCACCTCTGATTTGGAATCACCATCAACGATCTATACCCAGCCGGGCAACTATGAGGTGACTTTCCGCGAGTCGGCTAATGGGCCTGTGATCGGCACGGTGGATATTGTGGTTTACCCCACGCCTGAATTATCCATCGAAGCCGACCCCCGAAATGGTTGCCGACCGCTTTTGGTCGCCTTTACAAATTCTTCTGAGGTCGATCCCGGAATTACTGTAAATGGAGTGAGTTGGACCTTTGGCGACGGAGGCTCATCTTCTACGGCTTTGCCAAGCCATTTGTATTCTTCCATAGGAACATTTACCGTATCGCTTGCGCTTGATGCCGAACAAGAAGGATGTAGTTTAACAGAGACTTTTCCCGACTTCGTTACGGTCGGAGGAATTGAGGACCTCAATTTCCTCACCTTCCCTAATCCTCCGGTTTCATGCACACCACCCCTAGAAGTTATCTTCTTTAATACAACTGATACGGAGGGGTTGAACTTCTCGTGGGACCTGGGGAATGGCACCACCTTTGAAGGCCTGGTACCGCCCACAGAAATCTATGATGAACCCGGCACCTATCCAGTAGTATTGACAGCGACCGATAGCCTGGGTTGCACGGCGGAGCGGACTCGAAATGTGCGTATTGAGCAGCCGATCCTGAATACCAATGTACCGGATACCGTTTGCATTAATGATACACTCTTATATGCCTCCTGGGGGATAGCCGACTCCGTATTGTGGCAATTCCCTCCAGGTGCGCAAACAGGTATCAATAATGATGAAGAACAATTTGTGGTCTTCCCAGTAGGAGGCCCGCAACAAGTGGTTTTTCGAGCTATTAATTATGTTCCGGAAGAATGCCCCCTTGATACCACCTTCACCATTTTTGTAGATGAAGTTTTTGCTACACCAGAGGCCGATCCTTCCTTTACTTGTGAAAATGAATTAGTAGCTGAGTTTACAGCTATCAGCTCTACCGCTACAGAGTTCCAATGGCTCTTCTTTGATGGAGAAGTTGCAACGGGCCAAACAGTAGAACATACCTATACTTACGTTGATACTCTGGAATTCAGTATGAACGGCCTGACGCCATACGGCACTTTCCTCATTGCGATTAATCCATCGGGCTGCCGCGATACCTTAACCAGGATAGATACGATCTATGCACCCAATGCATTGTTCATGACAGATGTGGTAGATGGTTGTGCACCTTTGACGGTGGCGATTGCCGATTCTAGCGCAAGTTTTGAGCCGATCGTGGAGTGGATTTTCGATTATGGCGACGGCACCTCGGCGACTTTCACCGAGAGTTTTGATCATCCGCACACCTATACTGAACCGGGAGAATATGATAATACACTCAGTATTCTAAACGAGGCTGGCTGTAGGGATACTTCCTACGTGCGCACGATCGAAGTAGGTGATGTCTTAGATTATTCCTTCCTTATTTCACCTGATAAAATATGTCCCGGAGAATCGATCAATTTAGAGATTATTGACCCTCCGGAGGAAGTGGAGTGGTGGCAATTGACAGACCCGGCCTTTACGCTGATAGCGGAATATAACGGTTGTTATTCGGAAGAGTTTATGGAGTTTCCCATTACGGTCCACGGCCCGGGAGTGGAAATGGCCTACGAGTTGTTTTGCGAAGATCCAAGGCGGGTGTTTTTTACGAGCGAAGTATACGATGTCACTAGCATTGAATGGAACTTCGGTGATGGAAATACTTCTACCGAGTTACATCCAGTGCACGTCTACGATGAGCCAGGAGATTACCTGGTGACAATAACGGCTTTCAATGATGATAATGAATGCCCACCAACTGTTGATAGCCGGCTCGTCTGCATCCGGAATGTGCAAGCTGACTTTACGATTCCTGAAAACGTATGTCGTTCTACATCGGTCTTACTGAATGCAGAAATCAGTATCGGCGTAGCGGAAGAATTTTGTGCTGGCGGGTTCACCTGGTATTTTGAGAATAGGCGACCGATTCAAACAGGAGACTCAATTGCCGCGACCACCTTTAACGTTCCTGGGACGGAAACGGTGCGCTTGGTGGTAAAGGATGTCAATGGTTGTCGTGACACCCTCGAACAGCAAGTTACTATTTATGATATCGAAGCTGATGTAGCGGCATCCGATGACTTCATTTGTTTACCTGCGGAGGTGACGTTTTCTGATTTATCGGTAGCAGATACAGCACTTGCTGCCTGGCAGTGGACGTTCACGGACGGTGTTTTCGATAACACGCCAGAGCAGGCATCCTACACCTATCTGGAAGGAGGTTTTCAGCCTGGCGACACCATTACAGTCTTTCTAGAGGTGACCGATATGCTTGGCTGTACAGCTACTGATAGCGTATCGCTGCAAGTATATGAACCTACTACCTCGATTCTGAGTTTACCTTCACCCGCTAATGTATGTGCAGGCGAAACGATTGAGTTTACGGCGACTCCATTCACAGATGGAGGAAGTTTCCTGAATTACAGTTGGGATTTCGGGGCTGAAGGTGTGTTTGACGGCCAATCCATTAGTGTGACCTTCGACGAGGCAGGCTTCGTTCCTTATCAGCTTACTTATACGGAAGAGGGTAGTGGCTGTGGAGATGAGCTATTGGGACAGGTAAATATCCAGGATTACCCGACAGCTGATTTCGTCAGCGATGCGGATGATGAAGACATCCTTTGCTATCCCAGGCAGATTTCGTTCACCAATCAATCGTCTGCTTCTGGTAGTCTGGCGTACACTTGGGATTTTGGTAATGAGCAGTTTTCGGTAGACCCGAACCCGGTCGGTGTTTTTGAGAAAGGCACTTATACCGTACAGTTGATCAGCAGAACCTCTTTTGGGTGCTCCGACACTATTTCCAGGACGTATACCCTAGTAGGGCCAGAGGGAGACTTTACTTTTGGGCCACCAATGATCTGCCAAAATGAAGACATCACCTTTAGTTTACAAGATACGGCTGATGTGGCTGGTTTTACCTGGGATTTTGGGGATGGAACTTTGGTGGAGAATGTCAACCCGGTTACGCACACTTATTCCAACGTTCAGCAACTAGGTAACCGGCCGGTTACTTTGATTCTTCAGGGCTTGGATGAGCAATGCACATTTGCCGTAACGGATAGTATATTCATTCATGAAGTAGAGGCAAATTTCGCGGTCGATTTGAATGGAGATACCATGGTTTGTGCAGGTACTTATCAGCTGATTAACTTGTCAACGGGAGCCGATACATATGAATGGAGTTTACCTGATAGCATGGGAAGCGATGACTTTCAACCCTCGGTAACGGTAAATCCTGGCGACTATGTTTTTAGTCTGATTGTCAGTAATGAAGAGCTAGGTTGTGTGGATACCTTTAGTCAGCTATTCCAATTTGTCAATATTCCAAACCTGGATATCATCGGCGACACGGCATTGTGTCCGGGCGACACTGTAATGCTCAGTGTTTTGGCAGAGGATTCTACCTTGACTTATCAATGGTCGCCGGTGGATGTAATTGTAGGATCTTCAACGGAACGGGAAATAGTAGCGGTACCCGATGAAACGACAGTATTCACTGTTCAGCTCGCCGATGATCTGGGGTGTACTGGCGAAGCAGGGGAAGCCGTGGTAGTCCTGGCTCCTTTTCCATGGATTGATGTTGATAGCGTCCGTTGCCCAGGGGATCCTCTTGCAGTACCCTTACCAGAACCAGGAGACTTGTATGTGGTAGAGTGGAGCCCTGCACCTCCTCCTGATACGATCGGAGACGAAAGCTTGAATCTAATATTGACAGTCACCGACATTCTTGGTTGTTTTTCTGAAGAGTACGCATTTATGGTTGCTTCACTCACCGATGAATTGGAGTTGCCTAATATCTTTTCACCTAATGGAGATGGTGTTAACGATATTTTCCGGGTCTTTTCCAGGATTGACTTCGACCGCACTGATTTGATCCGTATTGAATCTTTTCGGGTTTACAATCGATGGGGGCAAAAGGTGTATGACCAAGCCGGGCCGGAGGCTCGTTGGGATGGTACGGTCGATGGTGTAGCAGCCCCTGCTGATGTCTATATCTATCGAATATTAGTTGATGTTCCGAAAACTGGCGGTCGCTTTGAATTGACAGGCGAAGTGAGCTTGGTACGCTAGAAGAGGGAGTTGTTTTTAGAATTTTTAAAACAAAATGATTGTTTTAGGAAATTATTTGTTTTAGATTTGATCTAGAAACAAACTATTCCGTTTATGAATGGCGGGGAACTGGCGTTGGTCCGCAATGGCCGAAACATTAAAGTAGCGTCTTATTTAGCGGAAGAGCCGAAGCAGCGATTACGGCATCAATTTCCAATAGCGGGGAGTGATTACCTAGGAGGAGAGAGTGATGGATATGAATACCGCAGTGTCTTTTCGGGGCTGAATTTAGAGCATACTTATGCTATGGTGTGTGCCTTTCTTCAAGAAGAGGGATATGCGAATGTTCCCTTGCCAAAAGATGTACGAGAATTAGCCTTATTCCGCTTGCCGGTACGTAACAAACAAATCCTGCTCTTTGAGGACAATGGCTACGTACACAACCCTGTCAAAATTCTCTTTCCCAACGATCGTCGGAAAAAGTCGACCTTAATTTTGTGCTTGTATAATGAAGCAGATCCGGATCACTTATTACGGTTTCACGGCATTCCTGAACGCCGACCGGATTGGAAGAATGACGAGTAGTGGCAGTTGGCAGTTGGCTGACATACATTGTACGCCCAACTGCCAACTGAATCCTCTATTCTAGTTCGTCGAGATCAAGGCGACTTAATGCCCGCTGAAGGTCATCCATATCGATGCCTCGCGCTTCGATACTGACGATATAGCGATCATTGTAGAACATATGCAGCTCCCCTTTTTCGGTACGCGACGTCCACTTTTCATAAGCCTTGTTGCCATCGATAGTAGTGGTGCGCTCGTAGCCATCGTCATTTTCTTTATCCACTTCTAAGTTCATCCAGGCTGCTGCACCCATACGCGCCATACCCATAGCACTGGCATCCACAATGCTTACATGCATGTATTTGTCGTCTTCTTCGAATTCAGCTTCAGCTTGAGATATCTTGAACCCCATAGCGCCAGTTGTCTCGCCTTTAATATTGGTGCGATCAATGCCAATCAGTCGATCCGGAATAGCTTCTTTGATATCACGGAAATTCATGACTTCCACATCCTGGCCATCTGTGTTATTCAAAGCTTCAGCCACCTTGTTCATGGCATCTTCGAGCTCGTTCGTGTTGATTTCAACTTTGACATTATCACCATTTTCATCTTTGGTTTCGATGGTGATCTCAGCTTTGTCTTCTTCTTGTTTTTCTTCACCGCCGCAGCTCGGAAGAGCAAATAAAACAGCGAATAAGGCTAGCAGTAATAGGGAATTGCGACTCATGCTTTACTGATTTGGTTTAAATGACTGGTAAATACAAGCAATATAAGTGTTAGGCAGCTAGCGGCCTACACTTTTCGATGAATGAACGTAATGTTTGGAAGAAGATAAGTGAGGGCTATGCCTGTTCCTCTTCTTCCGATCCAGACTTGTTTTCGGCTCGCATTTGTGGGAAGAAGAGCACTTCCTGAATGCTGGTTTGCCCGGTTAATAGCATCACTAAGCGATCAACTCCAATGCCAATGCCAGCAGTGGGTGGCATACCATATTCGAGAGCACGGAGGTAATCATCATCCAGCGCCATGGCTTCTTCATCGCCCCGTCCAGCTAATCGAAGCTGATCTTCAAATCGTTCGCGTTGGTCAATGGGATCGTTTAACTCGGAATAGGCATTCGCTAATTCCTTACCATTGACAATCAATTCGAAGCGCTCGACCAAGCCTTCCTTAGAGCGATGCTTTTTAGTAAGCGGTGACATCTCGACTGGATAGTCGGTAATGAAGGTGGGCTGGATTAAATGTGCTTCCACTTTCTCGCCAAAGATCTCATCGATCAGCTTCCCCTTGCCCATGCTGGGATCAACTTCGATATGCAAGTCCTTGCAGGTTTGGCGAAGCTGATCTTCATCCATTGAAGAAATATTGATGCTCGTATATTCCTGGATGGCATCATACATACTCAGGCGCTTGAAAGGCCCCTTAAAGTCAATGACTTTATCTTTGACCTGAACCTTAGTTTCACCTAGCACTTGCTGGATGGCATGTTCCAGTAATTGCTCAGTGGTATCCATCATCCAATTGTAGTCTTTGTAGGCTACATAGAATTCCACCATGGTGAATTCTGGATTGTGGGTACTGTCCATGCCTTCGTTTCGGAACATCTTTCCAAACTCGTATACACCATCGAAGCCACCGACAATCAAACGCTTGAGATACAGCTCGTTAGCGATCCGCAAATAAAGCGGCATATCAAGGGTGTTGTGATGCGTCTTGAACGGACGAGCTGCTGCACCACCATGGATAGGCTGAAGGATCGGCGTTTCCACCTCCAGTAGGCCCAGTTCATCCAGAAATCGTCGCATCGAGCTGATCAACCGACTGCGCTTTAGGAAGTATTCGCGTACCTCCTGATTGACAGTGAGGTCGACATAGCGCTGTCGATAGCGGAGTTCCGGGTCTGTAAAGGCGTCAAACACATTGCCCTCTTCATCGCGCTTCACAACGGGTAAAGGCTTCAGTGACTTACTTAACAGGGTCAATTCTTTGACATGCACAGAAATCTCGCCCATCCGAGTACGGAAGACAAAACCTTTCACTCCGATAAAGTCGCCTATGTCGAGAAGTTTCTTGAACAAGGTATTGTACAGACTCTTATCCTCACCGGGAGCAATGTCGTCCCGTGAAACATAGATTTGGATCCGGCCAGAACTGTCCTGCAATTCAGCAAAAGAAGCTTTGCCCATAACCCGACGACTCATCAGCCGTCCAGCAAGACAAACTTCCTGGAAATTCAGGGCCTGACCTTCATCGTCCTCTTCAAAATTTTCTTTGATCTGTGCTGCAGAATGACTGATGGGGTATTGTGCAGCAGGGTAGGGGTCTATGCCCAAATTGCGGACTTTGTCCAGATTCTCGCGTCGAACGATTTCCTGTTCGCTGAGTTGTGCCATAATTATCTTGGAATGGATGGTTTTGCGTGCGCAAATTTAGTCTTTTCTACCTATACCTTTGTACGAAAGGGGATCATCCCACTACTTTCCGTAAGTTTTGTCGATACTCCCTAGGGCTTAGCCCGGCAATCTGTCGGAATTGTTTATTGAAATGAGATAGATTATTGAAGCCACTTTCAAGGCTGACCACGCTAATGTTCAGGCTTTCATCGGCCAGCAACCGGCACGCGTACGCTATCCTGATTTCGTTGACAAATTGCGTGAATGTCCTGTTGGTCAGTTTCTTAAAATATCGACAAAAGGCAGGAACAGTCATGTTGATCGTTCCAGCAATTTCTTGTAGAGAAATTGGTCGTTGAAAATGCTCTTCTACAAAGGAATAGATTACTTGAACCCGCTCGTGGTCCTGCGTATTCACCTCTAAGGCATAACCATTTGCGTTGAGAGCCTGGTATTCTGAATGCCCCGCCATTTCCTGGAGAATCTTCAAGAGCGAAAGCAGGCGGTCAAAAGGATTTTGATCGACCATCTCCAATAGTTGACGACCAATGTGATGTTTGAACTCCCCGTGATACACCATACCACTTCTAGCGCGATCAAACAGCTGCCGGATCTCTTGCATCTCCGGCCGTTGTAGGAATGCTTCGCCCAGGAAATCTTCACGCATTTGCAGAACGATCTCTGATTTTGGCTCCACAAAACTCAAGTGAGGCAGGTTTGGACCCAGGAAGATCAATTCGCCATCTTCGTAGTTACCCATATGATCACCAACATGTCGTTGGCCATGGCCTTCTTGAATGTAAACGATCTCATATTCTGGATGAAAATGCCAGCCTGGTTTATCGCACACTTTATTGATAAAGCGGCGGATAAAGAAAGAGCTACCAAAGCCAGGTTCAATTTTTTCGAGGGTTGCCTTCATGTTGGTCACCGCACGCCATCAGCTTTTAGAGCGCACCTGATGAAGATACAATTTTAACAGCAAGATAGTTTCCTGGCCTGTGGAATAGGTAATTTAGCATCAATATTGGTGAAAATGCTACTGGTTTAAGGTTTATCACCAGACGATCGAATATTGACAATTTTGCGCAGAAGGTCGAACCAGAAGGGTGCGCCTAGAGAAATCGCCAATGCGGTGACGATATACCCCATGATCTTGGCCAACCAGTCGTAGAATTCATAATGGGAAAA
>SPJK01071648.1_pt1 | contig 10165 bp, 12 predicted proteins | sample 3741771 | NCBI WGS metagenome assembly SPJK01 (sample SAMN10925997, study PRJNA522277) | cold seep metagenome | isolation source: Elba SIP-enriched marine methane seep metagenome, extraction at timepoint T2 | place: Italy: coast of Elba, Mediterranean Sea
ACAATTCAGCGAAATTTCGACTCAAATCCGGGGACCCTGCTTAGACCTCGGGCAAGACATCCCTGTTTTCATGGGGCCTGACAGGTCGCCTTCGTGCGACCGGACGGGAGAGGTCACCTCATGACAGGCAAGGCTCAAGTCGTTGTATTCGCGTCGCAGAAGGGCGGGTCGGGCAAGACGACCGTATCCGCCCACATGGCCGTACAGGCGGAATTGTCCGGCGCCGGCCCGGTCGCCCTGGTTGATACCGATCCGCAAGGCTCGATGGCCAAATGGTGGAATGCCCGGACCAGCAGCGTGCCGGCCTTCGCCCGCATCTCGGTGCCCGATCTGGGTCGCGACATCCAGCTGCTCGAAGAGGCCGGCTACCGCCTGATCATCAGCGACACGCCGCCAGCGGTGACCTCGACGATTGCCGAGGTCATCACCCATGCCGATCTGGTTGTCCTGCCGACCCGCCCCAGCCCGCACGATCTGCGCGCCGTCGGTCCGACGGTCGATATCGTGCAGATGCAGGGCAAGCCGCTGGTCTTCGTCATCAATTCGGCCACCGCACGGGCCCGGATCACCGGCGAAACCGCGGTCGCCCTGTCACAACACGGCACCGTCGCGCCGGTCACCCTGCATCACCGCGTCGACTTTGCCGCCTCGATGATCGACGGCCGCACGGTCGGCGAAGTGTCCGAGACCAGCCGCTCGGCAGTCGAGGTCGCCAATCTGTGGGCCTATCTGGATGACCGGTTGATGCGGATGCGGTCGGATGGATCGCGCGATCTGCTGGACCGCCCGCCGCGCTCGACCTTCGAGGCCGATATTCTCTCACCGGCAACGGCCGGCATGTCCGGCCAGGAGGTTGATGAGGATGAGGAGGCGCTGGAAAACCAGCCCGGCTATGCCCTCGCCGGCAGCGCGCCGCCACCGGCCGCCCCGTCAGCGAACTCCAACTGGGATGGGGTTGAACGACGCCAGGCTGATGCCGGTCCGCCGCCGGGCAAGGCCGACCGCCGCCGCGTCCCCCACCAGCCCTTCGGTCGCCGTTTCACGGCCTGAACCCCAGCAAGAGGACACCGCCATGAGCGCCAGATATGCGAGCCTTCACGCCGGTCTCCTGGCCCGCAAGGGCGAGGCCTCCCCGGCCCTGCCTTCGCCGGCGGGACCGGTCTCCTATACCGACCAGCCGCAACGGCGCGACGCCGACCTGCCCCGGGCAGACACACCCATGATTGCCCGCAAGACCGGGCCGGACTGTCAACCGGCACGCTTGAACACGGGTCCCGAAAAGCCGGGCCAACCGGCAGTGGACACACCCGCTCCCGCCTCGCCGCTGGGCGGGTGTTGCAGCGGGGCGGCGCCCCCCAATTCGCCGCCCCCGCTGCCCGGCCCTGATGCCCCACTGACCCATCGCGCCAGCGTGCGGCTGACCGCCGAGCAAAAGCGCCGGCTGGGCACGGTCTCGGTACAGATGAACTGGTCACAGCAGCGCATTCTCGCCCTCGCCCTGGATGAATGGCTGGACCGGCTGTGCACGTCGGAGATGAAGGATTGTGCCTGCCTGAAAGCGCGCAAGGCAGGCTGACCCCTTGCCGGGCCGGGGCCGGGGCGCTATCGCCCTTGCCTCAGGAGGCCCGGCCATGAATGTACACGACCATAATCGCGACGCCTGGAACGCCGAGAGCGACAGCGGGACCAGTGAATGGTGCCAGCCGGTCGATGCGGCCACCATCGCCGCCGCGCGAGCCGGCGACTGGTCGGTCATCCTGACACCGAACAAGTCTGTGCCTCGCGACTGGTTCGGCAGTATTTCGGGAGCACGCGTCCTGTGTCTCGCCAGCGCCGGCGGCCAGCAGGCGCCCATTCTGGCCGCCGCCGGAGCCGAGGTGACCAGCGTTGACCTGTCCCCGGCCCAGCTCGCCAAGGATGCCGAAGTGGCGGCCCGCGAGCAGTTGTCCCTGACGACGATCGAAGCCGACATGACCGACTTCGCCGGCGCGGTGGACCGCGGCTATGACCTGGTCTTCCACGCGACCTCCAATGTTTTCGCCAGCCGGCTCGCCCCGGTCTGGCGCGATTGCGCCGCGGTCCTGAAGCCGGATGGCCGTCTTTTGTCCGGCTTCATGAACCCGGATTTCTTCCTGTTCGACCATGACGAGGTTGACGCCGGTGGCCCATTGACCGTCCGGCACAAACTCCCCTTCCAAGCAGCCCGTGACCTGCCGGCCGATTTGCGCGAGGCCCGCATCAAGAACAGGGAAGCGCTGGAGTATTCGCACAGCCTGCAGGACCAGATTGGCGGTCAGATCGATGCGGGATTTGTCATTGAAGGGTTCTATGAGGACCGGTGGTCGCCCGAAGCGACCCGACTTGACCCCTTCATGCCAACCAGCTTCGCAACGCTGGCGCGGAAGGCCTGCTAGCTACCCGAATATGCATTTCCGCTCTGAGCGCGATTGGCCCGCAATTGGTCAAATCGCCTTATTGTCGGCATGATTGTCGCCATAACCGCCCCTTCTGCAATTTCAAGGAGAGCGCGTGGCCCAGGCCTATTCCATGGAAGGCTTTGAAATCCGTATCGACGGCAATGTGCTGGAGATGCGGACGGAGGGTATGCGCACGTCCGAAATGGCCACCGATCCAGGGCGGTCATTCCAGTCCTTCTTGAACAATACGGATGTGCGCGGCATCCTGTTTGACGTTCGCGGCGCCCATTACAAGTTCACCGACATAGAGTGGGATGAACGCGCCCGACTGTTGGGGCGCCTGTGCCACCATGTCCCGACAGCGATCATCAGCCGCCCGGATCAGTCCGCACAAATCGCCCGTGTCGTCGAGCAGATCGAAAAGCGGGGCGGCATGGCGCTGGCCTGTCGCTCGCGTCGTTCGGCCCGTGACTGGATCGATACACTCACCGAAACCAACCCGACTGGCTGACCGCAACGGGGGCGAGGGTCCCCATGCAGGCGACCGGCTTGGCTCAGTGCATGGCGCCGCCTGCCTCTCCGGCAATCCGCTCGGCGAGCAGCGCCAGGATCAAGGTCAAACGCTGCGCCGGGCCACGCGCTTCCAGCAAGGCCTGTCGGTCATCGGATGGAAACGGCGCCGACATCGACAGCTGATCAACGAGTGTCGCCAACGGGGTCGCCCGCACGCTGTCCCAGTCGGCGGTCAGGTGCTCGGCCTTGAACCAGGCCTGCAGCAACTGCAAGAGCCGATCATGATCGCCATCAATTGCGGCGCGGGGCAGACGGTCATCGCGATATAGCGAGTAGTCCACGGTGGCGACCCGGTAGGGCGTCTGTCGTTCCACTTCGCGGACCAAGCGGAAGCGGCTGATGCCAACCAGGCTGATCAGATAGCGGCCATCACCCGTTTCCTGCCATTGCTTGAGACGCCCGACGCTCCCGGTTCCCGCCAGTACCGGTTGTTGCATATCCGTGCCGGAACGCGACTGGATAATGCCGAGATGACCTGAACCACGCCGGACATCGTCAAGCATGTTGAGATAGCGTGGCTCGAACACGTTCAGGGGCAGTATCTCGCCGGGCAGCAGGATCACACCCTGCAACGGGAACAGGGGCAGGTCTTCAGGCGGGTCGATTGGATGGCTCATGTCTTGGAAATAGGGCAGCACCGCCCCTACGCCAAGGCCGGAGCGAGTCGGATATGCGGTGTTCCGCTATCCGACCCGCCCCCTCATGCCTGACCGGTCAGCCTTGTGGGCTCATGCCCATCATGTCGGCCTTGCCCACAGGCGCACCGAGTTGCCTGAGGATATTGTAGACTGTCGAGGCGTGGAAAAGCGCGTTCGTCAGAATGAAATTCTGGAGATAGGCCTGACGCGGCAGGGTCATTTCGCGACCCCGGCCGGCCGGAAACGTGATGTCCGCATGCGGATCGGCATCGATGGCCGCCGAGTCCAGGGCCCAGACAACCTCCCGGGCCTTCGCGATACGGGCCCGCAAATCCGCGAAACTCGTCTCATCATCGCTCAACGAAACAGGCTCGACACCCGCGAGGCGGGACATGCCCCGCACTGTGAAGTCAGACACCAACTGAACCTGACGGGCGAGAGCGAACATGTCGGGTGCGAGGCGCCAGTTCAGCCAGACGCTATCCTCCACATCCTTGCTGCGGGCAAAGGCCTCGCCCTTGGTCAGGATGATATCGAGGGCGCGGTAGACCTGGTCCAGCTGTGCGCGGGCCACGGATGTCAGGGTCAGGCTCATTTTGGTGTCTCCCCATTGATTGGTGTGGCTCAAATGGGGTGTCCCGCGAACAAGCACAAGACATTGCCGGCCCGCCCGAACAGCCAGGTCCGGATACAAGCCGACCGGGATCCGCTCGGCGGCATCCCGGTCACGCTCGCTTGATTGTCACGGCCAGGCCGCGACCCAGTTTCACCGGTCAGGCGTCCTGTCCCCAGCGGCAAAGCAATTCACCTTGCTGGCTCCAGGTCGAGAGCCGGGCATTGAAGTCCGTCTCCATGTCCAGGGTAATGTCGGACAGGATGACGGCGCCCTCACCGCGGGCATCGATATCGCCGCCCTGGTAGATGTCGAACGAGCCGCCACCTGTGCGCTGGGTGATGATCATGTCCCAGCTCGCGCCGGCATCGGGCGCGCTCCACGCTGTCACCACAAGACCATCGACCGTTTCGGTCAGGTCAATCCCGCAAGCCGGACCGGACCCGAGCTGGGCCAACCGTGCTTCGGATGGGGCTTCGTCCACCTCTACGGCGAACCAGATGCTGGCGAGTGCCGCCAGAGAACTCAAGGAAATCAGTTTAATACCCATGTCAGCCTCCTTGGCTGGGGGCGGCCCGGTCGACGCAGCGGCTAGGCGCCGCTGCGTCAGGCGGGGTCGTCCTAGTGGTCGCCCTGGATAACCAGGGTCACATTGCCGGAACCGGTCTGGCGGACATTGGCGTTATTGCCATTGCCGACCTGGATCACACCAGCGGCGTTGTTGTTGCCGTATTGATCGGTCACCGCGGTGTTGTTGCGGCCCATCTGGGACACGCCCACGATATTGCGACGGCCGGTCTGGATGTTGCGCGTGTAGTTGTTGTAGCCCTGCTGACCGACCACGGCGTCATTATTGCGGCCGTACTGGTCGACATGGGCTTCGTTGTAGCGACCGTTCTGGCCGACCGTGGTGCCGTTACGGGCGCCGTCCTGGATGACGGTGACATACTGGCGCTCACCACGCTGGTTGATCACCATGCTCTGGCGGTGGCCCGTCTGGCGACCGGCAATATCGTTCTGATAGCCCTGCTGGGCGACCGAAACGCGATTGCGCGATTGAGCTTCAGCTGCACCGACCGTGCCGAGGATGGAAACTGCCGCGAGGGCGCTGGCAATGAGAAAGCGGGTCTTCATTTGACTACTCCAATTTTGCTGGCCGACGCCCGATGCATCGAAGCCTGTCACCTGTTCTAAAGAGACCGTGATGAGCGAATGCTGAGGGAGATATTCATAGTCAGAACAGGTAGATGAACGTTTCGGCCGTTCTTGTTCATGTTGCCGATTTCAAACAGAAAAAGGCCCGCCACTGCATGCAGGGCGGGCCAGTCGGGGGTCAAAGGGATCAGTCGGGGCAGTCAGGTCAGTTATAGGTGCACTGAGCCGGTCGCGCGGCCCGGAGACGGGCGCATTGCGCCGCGGTCAGACGCATGGAGGCCGACGGGTTGGCGGCGCGGGCAGCGTTCGCCTCGGCGTTTCGCGCTTGCGCCTGTTCGGCTGGCGTGGGTCCGCTGACAGCGACACGGTTCCGGTTTTGCCGGACAGTCGGCCGGCTGAAAGTGAGCAGGCTCATTGGCATGATATCGACCTGCTGCGTCGAACAGGTCAGACGGCCTGCCTGGTCATAGACGGCCAGCGAGCCCACCAGCATGGCATCCTGGCCAAGCTCGGCATCACGCAATTCATCCATGCCGCGATAGCCGCCGGGCACGACATAGCCGAGTACGAAATTGCTGCGGGCCAGCGGCGTGTCGCGAGCACCATTGCTGTTGAAACGGCCGCTGAGGCTCAAATTGAGGTCGCTGGTCGGGATCGCCTGGTAGAGGCGGAACACGTATGAACCGTTCAGCTGGACATCCGCTTTGGGGATGGCGATGCCGGAGGAATTGGACAGATAGACCTGGATACCGCAATCGCGGCCCGGTTGAAGATCAATCCCGTTCGGACCCAGCGCTTGGGCAGAAGCGGGCAAGGCGGTCGTCAGGGCGGCGCCCAGGGCGAATATACTGGCAAAAGCTTTGAGGCGGGTCATGTGCGGCTCCCTTCCGGATGAATTTCCGTTGTGGAGCAGACATTAGCGCGCCGCGGATGAGGCTTGGCTGAGCGGACGGTTCAGACGCTGTTCATGCGCAAGACGCGGGTCAGCGGGCCATTGCTACGCTCGCAGCCTGTCCGTCTTCGGCTGTCTGCGGCAGGAGAATTGCCGCCTCGACCGTATTGCCGACACCCAGATAGGTGACCTGACCAAATCCCATGGACTTGGCCAGCTTGATGCCCTTGCCGCGATACCCGGCGCGGGACGGATCCGCCATCTCGGCGGTCTCCGCATCAATACCCTCGCCGTCATCCTGGATGATAAAGGACAGGATCCGGCCGCCACGCTGGAAGCGCAGGCTGACCCGGCGATTCTCGAACTCCGGTTCGGACATGCGCTTGGCGAGCTTGCGGTCCCAATTGCCTTCGGCCAGGCCCTTGGCTTTCTCGGTCGCGTCAAAGCCCAGATTGCCATGCTCGATCGCATTGGCGAGCAGCACATAAAGACCAACGGCCGTCGCACACGGCCGCGGTGTTGCCCGTCCCAGAAGAATGGCGACATCGCTGGCCTGCTGGCGTGTCTGGATCGAGAACTCGCCCGCCTCGAGCGACTGGGTTGCGCCCAGGCCGATGGCGGCATCATCCGGGATCGCCAATTCATGCGCCCGAAAGGCCCGCAGACCGTCAATCGCATTGGCGACCGTGCCGGCATCGGCATCATGATCGAGGAAAATATCGGCTCCGGAACGGCGCGTGCCCGCCGTCACCAGCAAGGAGCGCTGGCGGGGCGCGGCATTGGTGCGCGCTTCGGCAATGCGGGCCGCATGGGCGTCATCCGCCACGATCATCGCAACCGGACCTTCCTGGTCCATGGTCGGGCCCAGGTAAACTGTCATGCCCAACCCCTTGGCCAGGGCCCGCGACAACACGCGCGTACGGTTGCTGTCGGCCATGCAAAGCCAACGTCGGTCAGGGGTGTTGCCGGATTGGGCGATCGCCATGCGGTCTCCACGGGGACTTGAAAAGCACTCGGTCAGAACACGCACACTAGAAACAACACATTAACAATGAATTTGGCGCCGCCCAGTCCGATGCACCGGCAAGACTGCTGCCACAAGGCTGTCAGGAGGGTTGGCGTAGAACATTCGGCGAACGGGCCGCACAGGGCGGTCTGCCTTGCGGAGCTCCGCCATGTATACGCTCTATTTCCATCCCTACTCCCAGCATTCGCGCCGGGTCGTCGCTTTGCTGGATGCCTGTCGCCTGCCTTATGAACCACGCCTTGTGGCGCTGGAAAACGGCGAGCACATGTCTGACGCCTATCTCGCGGTCAATCCGAACCACCAGGTCCCGACCCTGGTTGATGGTGATCTCGTCCTGCATGAGTCGACCGCCATCCTGCGCTATCTGTGCAATCGCCACCGGCTGGACGACTGGTACCCAACCGGTTTGGGTCGCCGAGCGATGGTCGATCAGTGGACCGATTGGGGGCAGTCACGCATGGCCCCGGCGGTCTTCGACATTGTTTTCAACTCGGTGTTCGCCGCCCCGGACGCCCGCGACCTGGACGCTGTCAAGCTTGGCAAGACTGTGATGACCGAGCTGGTACCGCTCATGGAAACCGCGCTTGGCGAAGCCAACTGGATCGCCGCGACGCCCGGTCCGAGCATTGCTGACCTGGTGCTGGGTTCGAATATCACCCAGCTCGGTCTCGCCGGCTGGCGCCCGGCCGGCGGCCGCATCAAGGCCTGGTATGCCCGCTTGTGCGAGGTGAAGGCGTTCGCCGACACCCTGCCGGTTGAACTGGAAGCCGTTTAAGCGGAAAGGCCGGACCGGAGAGCCGGCGACACACTGCCTACGCGTCGCGCTCGCGCACAATGCCTGCAGCGCGTTCGCGGCGCGTGGCGAAACGGTAGAAGATGTGCGTACCGATACGACGCGTGCGCACCAGATTGGAGTTCCAGTACGGATCCACCGCAACGGTGTGGTAGTGCGTGGCGCGGCGGGTGACGTCGCGGCCAAAACCCATATAGGCATGCTGGGCAACCAGCTGCGAGCGACGCCAGGACCGGCCCCGCGCTTCGCGCACCATCGAGCCGTCACAGGTGAAGGTGAACTGGCAACCGGTCGTGCGCTCAGACCCCTCGAACACGACACCGCAGATCGTGTTGGGATAGTGGCGGCTATCAACCCGGTTCATGATCACCTGGGCAACGGCCAGCTGACCGACGAAACCCTCACTGCGGGCTTCATAATAGATGGCCTGGGCCAGGCAATCGACCTGAGCGCTGATGCCAGCCGCGTTTTCAAAGTGCGAGCTGTCGAAGGTGCGCAGATCATCCAGCGGACGGGCCGTCAGCACGGCGCCGACCTCGCTGTCGGCCTCCAGCATGAGGGAGGCAATGCGCAGCTGTTCCGGCGCCTGCCAGGCCGCATCGACATCGCCGGCGTGCAGATAGCGCGTGGCCATGGCCTGCCAGACAAGTGTCTCGTCCTGTTGCCGGGCCCGGTCGGAAGCGGAGTTCAGGAGCAGGACGGTAAGCGCGCACAGCACCAGGGTCGCCAGCATATGCAATGCTGTCGCTACCTGCTTTTGCTGGCTGCGTGCCGCGTCGAGGTCCATTCGGTCTCCGTATTTCCTGTTCAGCGTCAAATTCGGCCTTTCACGAATCATGCCGCCCAGCGACCTGACAATCATGACGCGCCGGACCTGAATCCTTCGTGAAACGAGCGCGCCTCTCTATGGGAGGGCAAGATAACGGTCAAGACACCCGCTTGGTTACAAATAAGAAAATACTCGCCCCTGCCGAGAGGGGCGAGTTTTTCACACGTGATTCCAATCAGATGCTACTGGCGACGCAAGCGGGCCTGGGCTGCTGCCAGACGCGCAATCGGCACGCGGTATGGCGAACAGGACACATAATCGAGCCCGGTTTCCTCGCAGAAATCGATCGAAGACGGGTCACCACCATGCTCGCCGCAGATGCCCAATTTGAGATTCGGACGGGTCGAACGGCCGCGTTCCGCCGCGATTCGCACCAGATCGCCGACGCCATCGCGGTCCAGTGTGACGAAAGGATCCTTCTCGAAGATCCCCGCCTCGATGTACTCGCTGAGGAATTTGCCGGCATCGTCGCGCGACAGTCCGAACGTGGTCTGGGTGAGGTCATTGGTGCCGAAGGAGAAGAATTCGGCATCCTCGGCGATCAGGCCGGCCATCAGCGCCGCACGCGGCAGTTCGATCATGGTGCCGATCAGGTATTTCGGCTCGCCACCGCTTTCCTCGGCCACGGCCTTGGCAACACCCGCGACACGCGCCTTGAGGATGGCCAGCTCGGCCGGTGCTGCGACCAGCGGGATCATGACTTCAGCGAGCGGCTGGAAGCCGGTTTCCTTTTCGACCGCCACCTGGGCCTCGAAAATGGCCCGCGCCTGCATCTCGTAGATTTCCGGATAGGTAATGCCCAGACGGCAACCGCGATGACCGAGCATCGGATTGCTCTCGGCCAGGTCCCGCGCCCGTGCCATCAACTGATCGGCCGGCAGGCCGGTCGCCTTGGCAACGTCGGCGACGTCTTCCTCGGTGTGCGGCAGGAATTCGTGCAGCGGCGGATCCAGCAGGCGGATCGTGCAGGGACGCTCGCCCATGATGCGGAAAATCTGCGCGAAGTCATCGCGCTGCATCGGCAGGATCTTGTCCAGCGCCGTGACGCGGCCGTCCTGGTCATTCGACAGGATCATCTCGCGTACGGCGGCGATCCGGTCGGCATCAAAGAACATGTGCTCGGTGCGGCAAAGACCGATGCCCTCGGCACCGAACTCGACGGCCGTCTCGCAATCGGCGGGCGTTTCGGCATTGGTGCGGATCTTCATCCGGCGAGCCTTGTCGGCCC
>SPJK01093725.1_pt1 | contig 10157 bp, 10 predicted proteins | sample 3741771 | NCBI WGS metagenome assembly SPJK01 (sample SAMN10925997, study PRJNA522277) | cold seep metagenome | isolation source: Elba SIP-enriched marine methane seep metagenome, extraction at timepoint T2 | place: Italy: coast of Elba, Mediterranean Sea
CCAAAGACGCTGCCGCCAATTTCATCATCATTTAATTGCATACCCTGCTCAATTAGGTCAGGAATTTGTTCGGCCAATTTATATAATAAACGTTGCCCTGCTACCTGGCCCAACGGCACTAATTTTACTGCGCATAACACTTGATTTTCTAACCAGCCCCATATCAAACCCAGCAAAGCCGAAAGTTTAGGTATTTTCCAACTGACTGCTGCCAAGGCGTACATAGCTGATAAAGTCGTGTCTGGATCACGTATCCAGCTTTTAGCTGTTTCCAGCTCCATATCCGCTAACAATCTTGCCAATGCCTGCCCGGTTTGTTTTTCTTCAGCATAAAGTTCGGATGTTTCACGATTGGCCAGTAAATAGCGGCTCCAATAATGAACCTTATCCATATCGGCATTAGCCCAGGCATCATACAAACGTGCAGCAATGGGTATATCCAGTTGAGCCATACAATTTGTCAATATACCTGTGATCCATTGTTCCGCATTATCAGCATTGGATACCCAACCCTCTTCAACTGCACTCTCAAATCCCTGAGAATAACTATACATCCCTATCGGCAGGCCAGGACTGATTAATTGCATTAAGCGTAACAGGGCTAAATCAGTGATCATGGTGAGTATGATAAGCCCCTGCTTCCGGCTCAAATGGTAATATCGCATGTGTCACTTTTAGGCCCAGGCCTTCCAGCATATGATCCAGCACATGATCACTCAAATATCGCACTTCACCCTCCTGAATATGTAAGGGCACATGACGATTTCCCAGATGATAACAGGCCCGGGCAAAAGGCAAAGATTGTGTGCTACGCATCACTGAAACAGCTTCATCTGCGGCTTTTATCAGGACCGTATAACCATCAGCATTGTTTAATACCATCCCTGAACGTAATATCTGCCCTCGTGTTAAAAACACACCGACTGCTTGACCACTATTAGTGGTCGCTGAAAAACGGCTTTTTTGCCGGGTATCAAAGGGCAAGGTTAAAGTATCTTCTGCTTGGGTATCAGCAGGTGCAAACTCAGTTAGTTTTAAAACCATTAGAATAAAAAGTAGCGTTGAGAAAAAGGCAGCGTTTCAGCCGGCTCACAGGTGAGTAGAACACCATCGGCTCGTACTGTATAGGTTTGTGAATCGATCTCAATAACCGGCTGATAATAATTATGAATTAAATCTTTTTTGGTCACCGTTCGAGTACCCGAAACCGCACTGATATTGGATTTTAAAGCTAATTGATCTGGCAGATTATCTTCTACCGCAGCTTGTGATAAAAAAAGAGTGGATGTTGCATGGCAAGCACCACCAAAGGAACCAAACATGGACCGGTAGTGCACAGGTTGTGGTGTTGGAATGGATGCATTGGGATCACCCATCGGGGCCGCTGCAATCATCCCGGCTTTTAAAATCAGATTGGGTTTTACCCCAAAAAAAGCAGGGTCCCACAACACCAGATCAGCCATTTTTCCCGCTTCTACCGAACCGACTTCATGTGCAATGCCATGGCTGATTGCAGGGTTTATGGTATATTTTGCTATATAACGTTTAATACGAAAATTATCATTCGCACTGCTATCTTCCGGCAAAGCGCCGCGTTGCACTTTCATTTTATGTGCGGTCTGCCAGGTACGAAGAATCACTTCACCCACCCGACCCATGGCTTGTGAATCCGATGAAATCATCGAAAATGCGCCCAGGTCATGCAGTATATCTTCTGCGGCAATTGTTTCACGTCGAATGCGTGATTCTGCAAAAGCCACATCTTCAGCAATATTAGGATCTAAATGATGACACACCATCAACATATCCAGATGTTCATCCACCGTATTAATGGTGTAAGGTCGAGTCGGATTAGTTGATGAGGGCAATACATTGGCTTCACCACAGGCTTTGATAATATCGGGGGCATGTCCACCCCCCGCACCTTCGGTGTGATAAGTATGTATGGTTCTGCCTTTAAAGGCCGCGATAGTGTCCTCAACAAAACCTGATTCATTAAGGGTATCGGTATGAATTGCCACCTGCACATCGAAACGTTCGGCTGCGGACAGACAACAATCAATGGATGCCGGCGTAGTGCCCCAGTCTTCATGCAATTTTAGCCCCATTGCACCGGCTCTGAGCTGTTCGTCCAATGAGGCGGGTAAACTGGCGTTGCCTTTGCCCATCAGGCCAAAGTTCATTGGAAAAGTATCTAGTGATTGCAACATACGATGTAAATTCCACGGTCCAGGTGTACAAGTGGTGGCATTAGTACCTGTTGCCGGTCCGGTCCCCCCTCCTAACATGGTGGTCACACCCGACATTAAAGCTTCTTCAATTTGCTGCGGGCAGATAAAATGAATATGTGCATCAATTCCACCTGCTGTCAGGATTTTGCCTTCGCCGGCAATCACTTCGGTTCCTGGACCAACAATAATATCAACGCCTTCCTGAGTATCAGGGTTACCGGCTTTTCCGATGGCGGAGATACGCCCTGACTTAATACCTATATCGGCTTTAATAATGCCCCAGTGATCAACAATTAAGGCATTGGTAATCACCAGATCCATGGCAGTTTTAGAATCGCACTGACTCTGTCCCATGCCATCACGAATAACCTTGCCACCGCCAAATTTAACTTCATCTCCATAGCGAGTCAGGTCTTGCTCGACCTCCAAAAACAGTTCACTATCGGCTAATCGAACCCTGTCACCAACAGTAGGCCCAAACATGTCTGCATAGGCATGACGACTTATTTTACTCATGCCTGATCCTCCAGTTTGCCCATAATTTGCTGACGAAAGCCATAAATAGTTCTGCTCCCAGCAAAAGGCACCAAGTTAATCTTTCGGTCTTGCCCAGGTTCAAAACGTATCGCTGTACCCGCGGGAATATCGGGCCGATAGCCACGGGCTTTTTCACGATCAAATTGAAGTGCCGGATTGGTTTCATAAAAATGATAATGAGAACCCACCTGAATAGGCCGATCCCCTGTATTGGCTACGCTAATACTGATCACAGTACGCCCGGCATTCAGTTCAATATCACCTTCAGCAGTGATTATTTCTCCAGGAATCATTGCAACACTCCTATTCAATGGGGTTATGAATGGTGACCAGTTTGGTCCCATCAGGGAAAGTCGCTTCTACCTGCACATCATGTAACATATCGGCAATGCCTTCCATAACGTCTTCACTGTTTAGCAAGGTGCGACCATATTCCATTAATTCAGCAACCGTTTGTCCATCACGCGCCCCTTCCATAACAGCCGCGGAGATATAAGCGATTGCTTCAGGGTGATTTAATTTCAGACCTCTGGCCTTGCGTCTTTCGGCTAATAATCCAGCGGTAAAAATGAGTAATTTATCTTTTTCACGAGGTGTCAGTTGCATAGTTATCTTTTATTGTTTATCTATTTCAGCTAGGTCGCCCAAATACGCGGTGTATAAGCTTTTTTCTGCACTATATCACTGCGAATCACTGATCGTACATTTTCAAAAAACTCTCGTACCGGCTCTGTTTTATAATCACTGGCTCTGCAAATCAATAAATCATCGATTAAAGTAACGGCCAGACCTTGTTTTTCTCCGATCAACTCTCTAACTGCTGTTAAATGTGTTTTAGTGGCAGAACAGGCAAATAGAGTGCCACATGTTGAGTGCTTGTTCAGCCCCCAACGGGCCATAAAAGCTTCTGCATCCAGTCGAATTTTTTCCAGATATAAGGGATTTCCATTACGAAATATACGCCAATTTAACAAGGCTTCCCCGCATTCAAAACCTTCACACGAAGCGGGTCGCCCCATGGCTAAAATTTCCCAACCGATAAAGCGCGCATTATCAGCCAGTTCAACGATAACCGTAGATGATAATCTTGCTCCCTGATAAACAATGGTTTCCTGAGGCAACCATTCCAATACGGCTTCATCAGCAACTTTTAGCACTACATTCTGCCGGGCTAATTTTCCTTCACTACGATAAAACTTACCCGCGGCAGGTGTGGTGACCAGGGCTTGGCTGTCTTGACCCGCAGCAATATCAATTAACAGCTTATCACCGGCGACTATTCCGCCGGGTGGATGCAAGATATAGACATGACATAAACCGCCTTCCGGATAAAAAGGCCGTTGAACAGTTAACGGTCCTCTATGTTTACGACTGGATAATAATGTTTTATCTGCTTTACGGCTAAACCCTAAATACAATTCAGCTTGCCAGCCTGATAATTCATTATCTGTACAACTTTCTTTAATTGGCACTGCAACAACACTCATAACAGTCAATTTATCTGCTGATGATCATTGCATGCAGCCACCATGACATAGCTGAAAAGCCGCTTAATAATACCTGGTCCATTTTCACTTCCCTTACACAGTTAAATATTGCTTAACAATATCATCATTTAATTCAGCCATTTCACCTTTGGCCACATGCCTTCCTCTTTCCAGGATACAGAACTGAGTAGCGACCTTACGTGCAAAAGGCAGTTTTTGTTCTACCAGTAAAACCGTCACCCCCAATTCTTTGTTAATACGACTAATGGCATCATGGACCTCTGACTTGCCTTTTTCAACCGCTGGCTCAGGCAGTCCTTTGGCACGATTTAAACGAATAATCACATCGCCAATTTCACCGACTATATTAGGCTGAATACCTTCTGTTGGTTCATCCAGAATTAATAAATTCGGATTCAATACCAAAGCTCGGCCAATAGCCAGTTGCTGCTGTTGTCCGCCGGATAAATCACCACCTCGACGATTAAGCATTTGTTTTAAAACAGGGAAAATTTCATAGACCTGATCAGGTATTTTTTTAATCCCCATTTTACGCGCCGCACGCAAACCTGTTTTAAGATTTTCTTCAACTGTCAGCAAAGGAAAAATCTCCCGTCCTTGCGGCACATAACCGACACCTAATTCAGCCCGTTTATCTGCAGCTGCTAAAACAATTGATTGGCCATTAAAGCTGATATCACCATCACGAATAGGAATCAACCCCATAATACTTTTCAATAATGTGGTTTTACCTACGCCGTTTCGTCCCATCAGACAAACACAGGCACCCGCTGGCACCTCCAAATCCAGATCCCAAAGCGTATGGCCTTCACCATAATACTGATTTAACGCTGAAATATGTAACATCAATCCCCCAAATAAACCTGAATAACACGCGGGTCATTCTGAACTTCATCCATTGTTCCCTCGGTTAATACCGAACCTTCATGTAATACCGTGACTTTATTGGCGATGGAACGGACAAATTCCATATCATGCTCGACAACCACCACTGAATGCTTACCGCGCAGTGATAATAGTAATTCAGCCGTCCTATCAATCTCCTGATGTGTCATCCCTGCTACAGGTTCATCAACCAGCATCACTTTAGGTTCCTGTATCAACAACATACCTATTTCCAACCATTGTTTTTGACCATGCGACAAGATACCCGCTGACTGATTATAAAGTTCGGTTAAGCCGATAGTCTGCATGACTTCAGCAATCTTATCCCTTTGCTTGCCATCTAATTTGGCAAATATTGTTGTCCATACTCCCTTATCTGCTTTCATAGCCAGTTCCAGGTTTTCAAATACAGTCAGATTGTCAAATACACTAGGTTTTTGAAACTTTCGACTAATGCCCGCCTGAGCAATGGCTGGCTCATCCATTTCCAGCAAGTTTAGGGTTTGACCAAAATAGACAGAGCCGGTATCAGGTCGGGTTTTCCCTGTGATAACATCCATCAAGGTCGTTTTACCTGCGCCATTCGGTCCAATCAAACAACGCAGTTCTCCATCATCTATATATAAAGACAGATTATTTAAGGCTTTAAAACCATCGAAACTGACACTGACATCTTCCATATACAAGGCAGTACCATGTGATAAATCAACCACGCCTGGAATCACAGGACTTCTAACAAAATCAAAGGTCTTATATCTGTTTAAAAGGCGGCTTTGTGCTGGATTATTCATGATTGCTGACTCCCTCTGTTTTTCTGCCACCAGCCTGCCAGGCCTTCCGGCAAGAATACGGTAACCAATATGAACACGACCCCCAGGGTAAACAACCAGATTTCAGGTAATAAACCAGTAAGAATAGTTTTTCCATAATTGACCAGTATGGCGCCAATAATTGCGCCATATAATGATCCACGCCCCCCTACGGCAACCCAGACCACCAGTTCCAGTGAATTTAACGGGGTAAACTCGCTGGGATTAATAATACCCACCTGTGGTACATACAATGCCCCGGCAATCCCGGCTAGCATGGCTGACAAAACAAAAATCCACAGTTTATACATTTCCACCCGATAACCTAAAAAACGTACCCGTGATTCCTGGTCTCGCAATGCTGTCACGACCCGTCCAAAACGGGTTTTAACCAACCAGCGACAAGCCATAAATGCGCCCATTACTGCGAGTCCGGAACACATTAACAAGATTGCCCGTACCACATCCGATTGTAGGCTAAAACCTAATATATCTTTAAAATCTGTCAGTCCGTTATTACCACCAAAACCCATTTCATTACGAAAAAATGCCAATAGTAGTGCATAGGTTAAGGCCTGGGTGATAATAGAAAGGTAAACCCCGGTCACTCTGGATCGAAAAGCCAGCCAGCCAAACACATAAGCCAATAAACCCGGTACCACCACAACCATTAACATGGCAAAGATAAAGTTATCAAAACCCAGCCAGTACCAGGGCAATTCTTTCCAGTTTAAAAACACCATAAAGTCGGGTAACAATGGATCGCCATAAACCCCACGATCACCAATCTGACGCATTAAATACATACCCATGGCATAACCGCCGAGAGCAAAAAAAGCGCCCTGCCCTAAAGCCAGAATTCCGCAATACCCCCAGACTAAATCCAGCGATATGGCTAGCAGGGCAAAAGTCAAGTATTTGCCTATTAAAGAAACACTATAAGCAGAAAAGTAAAAAATTGAATCCTCTGCAAAGACAATATTGCAAAAGGGAATAATAAAAGTCACAGCGGCCAGTGCCATCATAATAAACCGACTTTCCTTGTCGTTTTCTAAAAATTTTAGTCTCATTTAGCTCTCCGCCGCTCTGCCTTTTTGCGGAAATAAACCGCGTGGCCTTTTTTGAATAAATAAGATGATAAATATCAGAACTAGAATCTTGGCTAACACGGCGCCGGCAAAAGGTTCCAGTACTTTATTGGCAATACCCAGAGAAAAACCGGCAACTAATGTGCCCCATAAGTTACCCACTCCGCCAAATACCACCACCATAAACGAATCTACAATATAAGCCTGGCCCAGATTAGGCCCCACATTGGTAATCTGACTTAAGGCAACGCCCGCCACACCGGCTATACCTGAACCCAAACCAAAGGTCATAGCATCAACACGATCTGTGGGTATGCCCATGGCTCTTGCCATAGTACGATTTTGCGATACAGCTCTGACTTCTAAACCTAATTTTGTCCGTCTTAGAATCTGTAATAACACGGCAAAAACCAGCAAGCAGAAAATAATGATATAAAAACGATTCCAGGTAAATGATAAAAACTCATTAATCTGCCAGGACCCACTCATAAACTCAGGACTGGATACACTTCTATTTAAGGGGGAGAAAATTGATCTAACAGTTTGCTGTAAAAATAAACTGACACCAAAAGTTGCTAATAAGGTTTCCAGTGGTCGGCCATAAAGAAAGCGGATAATGCCACGCTCTATACCTATCCCCACCATGCCAGATACCATAAACGCAGCCGGTACTGATAATAATAATGCCAGGGCCAGATTATTGGGTATAATCTGTTGCATCACATAAGTTGTATAAGCGCCTAACATCATCAACTCACCATGCGCCATATTAATCACACCCATAACGCCAAAAGTAATGGTCAGTCCGATAGCAGCGAGTACTAATACAGCACCCAGACTTAAGCCGAAAAACACCGTTTCAGCCACTTCATACATATGCAGACGCGATTCCATTTTGACCAGCGCCGATTTTGCCATTTTACGAATATCCTTATCTGCTTCCAGAAATTCTCCTTGAGAATTTTTTTCGGTTAATGCCCGCAAGCGATTCATTGCTTCCAGGCTGGTTTTTTGTTTTAACGATTCAATCGCAGCAAGACGTATTGAATTATCACTGCTCTGCATATTTTGCAGATCAAAAAACAATTCTAATGTTTCAACTACTTCCGGATTCTTTTCTTTTTTAAGCAAGTCTTTTAATAATATTAAAGCTTTATCATTTGGCTTTTTTGCTAGATCCTTAACCGCTTGCAGTCTAAGTTCGGCATCATCCGAATTAATTTGTAATTCGGCAATCAAGATTCTGACTTGTGTTCTCAGACGATTGCTGAGTTTTATTTTTTTGACTGTACCCCGCTCTATACTGTCAAGACTTTGTCCCGTCATGACACTTGCTGTCTGATAAACTTGATCATTGTAATCATCAACAATCAATATTTGACCATCTGCTTTGGATTTAACCAGCTTACCAGCTAACAAAGCCTTTAATATAGGCAATGTTCGCGGATTTTTATATTGTGCTATTTGAGCGATAGTTACAGCACGTTCCGATAAAGATGACATGCCCAAAGCCATTAATGCTTCAGAAAATGTCGGTACTGCAACGACTTCCTGTATTGCAATATCATCTGCTAATGCAGGCGCCTGGGCTAAAGCCATCGTCGGTAATGTCAGTATTAGCAGTAAGCCAATCTGCCTTAGCAAACAATTTATATTCATAAATACTCCTAAATAAGTTAAGGAACGAAACCAAAGGTCATTAAGGTTTCGTCCCAACTTAATGACTCCTTAGAAATTCTGACCAGAACACTTTTTAGTATCAGTGTTGTAGTTACCGCAGCTAATAGGTGCCGTCCAGTCCGCTATGATAGGTTTACTTTCGGGTAGAAAGTCAGACCAGGCATCACCTTTAACCAGAGTATTGGTTTGCCAAACAGTCATAAATTGCCCATCTTCCTGAATTTCACCGATTAACACTGGTTTGCTGATATGGTGATTAGGTAGCATTTGTGAAATACCGCCTGTCAAGTTAGGAAATTTAATACCGATAATTGCTTTTTGAACTGCATCAGGATCAGTTGTCCCTGCTTTTTCTACCGCTTTTACCCACATATTAAAGCCGATGTAATGCGCTTCCATTGGATCATTGGTAACCCGCTTTGTATCTTTTGTGAACTCATGCCATTTTTTAATGAAAGCCGCATTTTTTGTGCTGTCTTCACTCATAAAATAATTCCATGCCGCCATATGTCCTACTAATGGTTTGGTATCCATCCCTGATAACTCTTCTTCACCAACCGAAAAAGCCACAACTGGAATATCTTCCGCAGATATACCCTGGTTACCTAATTCTTTATAGAACGGGATATTCGCATCACCATTGATAGTGGAAACCACACCTGTTTTTAAACCTGCAGAACCAAACTTCTTGATATCAGCAACAATACTTTGCCAGTCTGAATGACCAAAAGGTGTGTAATTGATCATGATATCTTTTTCAGCAACACCTTTAGCTTTTAGATACGCTTCAAGAATCTTGTTAGTAGTACGTGGATAGACATAATCTGTCCCCGCCAATACCCAGCGTTTCACACCGACATCGTTCATTAAATAATCAACTGCAGGGATTGCTTGCTGGTTCGGCGCTGCGCCAGTGTAGAATACATTTTTTGAGGACTCTTCACCTTCATATTGCACGGGATAAAACATTACCCCATTTAACTCTTCAATCACCGGTAAAACAGATTTACGTGATACTGATGTCCAGCAACCAAAAATTGAAGCTACTTTATCTTTAGTTAATAATTCACGCGCTTTTTCAGCAAATAATGGCCAGTTAGAGGCGGGATCGACAACCACGGCTTCCAGTTTTTTACCTAATAAGCCCCCTTTTTTGTTTTGCTCTTCAATTAACATCAACATGGTGTCTTTCAGTGTGGTTTCACTAATCGCCATGGTGCCTGATAATGAGTGAAGAATGCCTACTTTAATGGTGTCTTCTGCACTAACAGCCGAACTTGTGCCTGTTATAAAAACGAGTGCTGAAAGCACACTCATTAAACCAGTCTTGCGTAAAAATTGTTTCATATTCTAACTCCTGAAAAATAAAGAAAATTAAATTTGTAGTTGAAAGCCTAAAGTGACTGAATGAACATCATC
>SPJK01105364.1_pt1 | contig 10156 bp, 7 predicted proteins | sample 3741771 | NCBI WGS metagenome assembly SPJK01 (sample SAMN10925997, study PRJNA522277) | cold seep metagenome | isolation source: Elba SIP-enriched marine methane seep metagenome, extraction at timepoint T2 | place: Italy: coast of Elba, Mediterranean Sea
GGGTTTATGGTTCTATCGGCCGTGCAAACCGGACAGGGAATCGCCACCACGGCCCGGGCCTTTGTTGCTGATGACATTGCAGCAGGCCGGTTGGTTGAGATGTATGTCGAGGAGGACGCCGGCGCTGGATATCACCTGGTGACCCGGCCTGGCCCCAAACGCCCAGCGCTTAAGACCTTCTTGGGTTGGTTGCGCCAAGCCGTGCGAGATACCGGATTTGAGGGAAGTACCGATTAGCCCCACAGCGCCGTCGGGCAGGGACGGATGATGCTGCCGTCGAAGGTGAGGCAAGGGTCGCGGTCGCCGGCCATCAGCAGGGGGCCGTCCAGGTCGATGACCTTCGCGCCCTGGCCGAGGACGGTTGCCGGCGCCATGGCGAGTGAGCCTGCCAGCATGCATCCCACCATGATTTCCATGCCGGCAGCCTCTGCTGCTGTCTTCAGTTTCAGAGCCTCGGTCAATCCGCCTGTCTTATCGAGCTTGATGTTGATCATCTCATATTTGCCGATCAACGCGTCCAGGCCATCCAATGCATGCGCGCTTTCGTCCGCGCAGAGGGGGATCGGATGCGGGACGTCCTTAAGCATGTCATCCGACGCCGCGGGTAGGGGCTGTTCGATCATTTCAACGCCCAGCGCCAACAGTTCCTTGGAATAGGGTTCGACCATCTCTGCGGTCCAGCCTTCGTTGGCATCGACGATCAGACGGGTTTGCGGGGCATTCTCCCGAACCGCAGCGACGCGGGGCATATCGCCTTCACCGGTCAGCTTCAGCTTCATCATCGGACGGTGGTTGTTGGCCTTGGCGGCGGCCCCCATATTCTCCGGCGTATCCAGGCTCAGCGTGTATGCGGTGACAAGGGACTCTAGTGGTGCGTCCAGGCCGGCGAGCTGCCAAACCGGTGTTCCCGTTCGCTTTGCTTCAAGATCCCAGAAAGCACAGTCGAGTGCATTGCGCGCGGCCCCTGGCTTCAAGGCGCTTTGGAGTGCGTCCCGGGTCATCCCGTCGGCGATGGCGCCTTCGAGCCCCCGGATCGCATCCATCACGCTCTCCACGCTTTCGCCATAGCGGGCATAGGGAACGCATTCCCCCCAGCCGCGATACGATCCGTCAGAGAGTTCGACGACCACGGTTTCCGCTGTGGTTTTTGATCCGCGTGAAATCGTGAAGGATCCGGCTAGCGGCCAGGATTCATGGCGGACCGACAACGTCGTCATGGTCATCTTCCTTTTTAAATTCGCTCTTCCTCCCAATTGATATTGGGAAGAAGAGCTTTACGTGTTGAGACTTAACCCGGCAGGGCGTCGACCAGCCGGCCCGCACCTTGTGCAAACGCGTCGACCGTCGGCAAACCGGTTTTCTTTTCGATCTCGTCGAGGCAATCCTGACGCTGATCTTCCGGCAGCTTGGAGGTATTGACGGAAACGCCGATCACCCGTGCGTTCGGGTTGGTCAGCTTCGCCATTTCCTCATTCACCCGGATGCAATGATTGATCTCCGGCAGCGGGAAGTCGGGCAGGCCACGCATATGCGTGCGGGTTGGTTCGTGGCAGAGAACCAGCGCGTCCGGCTGGCAGCCATGGATCAGGCCCAAGGTTACGCCGGCAAAGGACGCATGGAAGAGTGAGCCTTGGCCTTCAACAACATCCCAGTGATCGTCATCATTCACCGGGCAGAGCCATTCGGTCGCGCCGGAGATGAAGTCTGCGACAACCGCGTCAACCGAAACGCCGGCGCCGGCGATGAAAATCCCGGTCTGGCCGGTGGCACGGAAGGTTGCCTTCATACCACGGGAAAGCATTTCCTTTTCCAGGGCGAGGGCCGTGAACATCTTGCCGATGGAGCAATCCATACCGACGGGCAGGATGCGCTTGCCGGGGCGTTTGGTGCCCTTGGCAACGTTGAATTCCTGGGTCGGGTGGCGGACGTCGAACAGCTGCGCGCCCTTATCAGCCGCAGCGCCGGCGATGGTATCGATGGATGTGAGGCGCGTGTGCAGGCCACTTGCCACATCGAAGCCGAGATTGATCCCTTCGACCAGGCTTTCCGCCCAGTTTGCAGGGATGATGCCGCCGCGATTGGCAACGCCGACCACGATGGTCCGCGCGCCGGCGTTCCAGGCTTCCTGCATGGTCATGTCAGGCAGACCCAGATCAGCCTTGCAGCCGGGTAGGCGGTATTGACCGAGGCACCAATCCGGGCGCCATTTCGCAACGCCGTCGGCGACCTTTGCGGCCAGATCATCGGGCGCATCGCCCAGGAACATGAGGTATGGATGCTTGATTTGCATGTTGTTACACCATCGCTAGAAGATGTCGCGCCAGGAAGTGGCGTCGGCGAGAACCCGATATTCGGGAGCGCCTTATACAGTGTTGAAAGCCGTCGCGCTATAGCCAAAGGGGGATAGGCGGGCACGCCAGATTCAGCTGTCCAAGGACCACTTTGTTTCCTGCGTATAGAGGCGGTTGCTGAAACTCGAATCACGCTAGGGTCTGCCGGCTTCCAATCAACGAGCCTGAGGCATCGACAAGACAATGGCGCGGCCCTATCCGACTGCGATTGACCCAGCCTATGTTCGGGCAGCCGTGGCTGTGACCCGGTTCGGCTATGGTGCACGCCCTGGGGAGCTCTCCTTTATCGCGGAAGACCCGGATCAATGGCTGTTGGATCAGTTGGAACAACGCACGGAAGTTCCCAATGAGATTCAGGGGTTGCCGCGATCCGATGCCGTGACCAGCGCCATGATGGCAGGCGGTGGAGCGGAAAAGCCGGCTTTTCTTCAGGCTGCGAGTTTGCAGGCCAATGAAGAAGCAGCCCGTCATGCCTTGTTGGCTATCAATGGGGATGAGCCATTTCGGGAACGGCTTGTCCGTTTTTGGGCAAACTTCTTTTCTGTCAGTGCCCAGAATCCAAGGGTTCTGCCGCTGGCGCATTCCTTTGAGCGGGAGGTTATTCGGCCCAATCTGGGCGCGCGATTTTACGACATGCTCCTGGCTGCGTCTCGCCATCCCGCGATGTTGTTTCAGTATGAGCAGGCAAGCTCCGTCGGCCCGAATTCCCGGACCGGACGAACGGGACGCGGGGGCGTTAATCTGGATTTCGCGGAAGCGCTGTTGGAACGTTTTACCCTGAGTACCGGCGCGTCTGATCCGACCCTTGCCAATCAGGGATTCGGGCAGTCGGATATTCGGGAATTGGCCAAGATGCTCACAGGCTGGTCCGTCGCGGGTCCGGGGGAAAAAAACCCGGGGCAGTTTCGCTTTCGGCCTGAATGGCATGAACATGGCCGCAAGAAGCTCTTGGGGCGCATCTTTCCGGAAGCCGACGTTCTGGAAGGGGAAGCGGCGCTCGATACCCTTGTCCGGCGGATCGAGACCGGGCGGCATCTGGCCGAGCGGATGGTGCGGTATTTTATCGCCGATGACCCGCCGCCTTCTCTCGTCGCGGAACTTGTCCATACCTATGCGGATACTGGCGGAAGCCTTCGCGCCATCACCGAGAAAATGTTGGTGCTGGACGCGTCCTGGGTGCCGACCCAACACAAGGTTAAGACGCCGGAAGACCTTGTGATCTCTGCCATGCGCGCGGTTGGCGCAAATCAGGGCGATGGTGCTCGGGCGGTTCGGGCAATGACGGCATTGGGGCAGGCACCGAAAATGCCACCGGGGCCCGACGGATGGCCGGATAGCGGCATGTTCTGGCTTGATAAAGGACGGCTTGGGGAGCGATTGGATGTCGGGGCCGCATTGGGTCGTTTGGCCGCCATGGCGCTTTCTGTAGAGGGCGGCGGTACCGACGGCGCGCAGATTGGCTTCGCAACGCTTGGCCCGCTCTTGCGGAAATCAACCTACCGCCGTCTTGTCGTGTCACCAGATTTAGGGGAGCAGTTGGCCTTGCTGTTTGCCTCCCCTGAGTTTCAGAGACGCTAGGGAGAGGCACTCGGCAATGAATGAATCTCCGCAAAGAAAGTTCGAGACCAACCGTCGCAGCATGTTGAAAGCAGCCGGTGCTTATGGATTGGCTACGGGGGTTGCAGCAGCAATCGGTGGTCCGGGCTTTGCGCAAACGCCTAATGGAAAGCGTTTGGTCGTGGTGTTGCTGCGGGGCGGTTGGGACGGTCTTAGTCTTCTCGTGCCGCGCGGCGATCCGAATTATGCGGATTTGCGCGGACGCCTGACCCTCGGCGGTGCGGATGGCAGTGGCCTCATACCGTTGAAGGGAGGCTTCGCGCTTAATCCCGCAGCGGCGAGCTTGCTGCCATACTGGTTGGGCGGATCTTTGTCCTTCATTCCGGCGATGGCATCACCCTATCGCGGCAGCAATCATTTTGAGGCTTCCGAGGTGCTTGAGACCGGCTCTACAAAGCCGGGAGAGCGCAGTTCGGGATGGTTGGCCCGCGCTTCTGATGCGATGGGGGGCGGAAACCCTGACGCGCCTCTTGCGGTCTCGCTGGAAGGACCGATCCCGCAAGTCTTGGCTGGTGCACAGGCGGCATCATCCTGGCGACCGAAAGGGATGACGCCACCGATTGTCGGGTTCCAGCAGAAACTCGCCTTGCTCTATCGGGATGAGCCGCTTTTTGGCCCGCTTCTGGCAGCCGAACAGCGGGAGAAGGATGAGTTTGCGGAAAGCCTTGGCGGCTCTCACATTCAGGGTGAGATCGATCAGAATATGGGCGCGCCGAGCGCTGGCGAAATCTCTGTCTTGGCCGAAACAGTCGGAAGCTTGCTGGCGCGTGACACGGGACCGCGTGTGGCGGTTCTCCAGGTTGGTGGTTGGGATACCCATTTCAATCAAGGCGGATTGGATGGCGCGCTTAGCCGAAGGATTGCCGGGCTAGCCGGCGGTTTGGCAGGGCTGGCAGAGGCAATGGCGCCGGTCTGGGATAAGACCGCTGTGCTGGTGATGAGTGAGTTTGGCCGTACTGTGACGGTTAACCGCGCGGGGGGCACGGGCCACGGGCTTGGTGGATTGGGTCTGCTGATGGGCGGGGCTGTTGCCGGCGGTCAAATGGTTGGCAAATGGCCCGGTCTGTCGCCAGAGAACCTAAATGAATCCGGCGGTCTGCCGGCGCTGATCGACAGCCGCGCTGTGATCAAGACGCTCCTGCGGGATCATCTTGGTCTCTCGGTGAAGCAGATCGACAATGCTGTCATGCCGGGCGCCAGCGGTGCTGGTTTTCAAAATGGTCTGATCGGCGGCAACTGACCAACCCTTGAAACAGCAAATTCGGCTTAGCGAGCATAAATGTTCGCCGCATTTCCGAGTTGTTTGAATTTTTTGGGAAGAAGGTATCCTGTGGCCCCCACCTGAGGGTGGGGAGGGTCGGCGAGGGCCACAGGGTTGTCACTCGGGATATCCCTTGTGATAACAGTTCCTTGATCGACTGTTCTTATTAAGTGACGTCGATCGATGGTCTATACAGTACACAATACGTGCCAGAAACTTGGCACGGGTAAATTATGTATATAGACGAATAAATATGTTATTATAGGCTAATAATAAGAACAAAAATGATATATAATTTGATAAGCGATTGCGATATGAATTGAAAATTGCGAATCTTTTAATTCTGATTCAAACCACAGCTTCCCCGTTGCGTGGACATACTGAGGGCGGTTAATCTTTCTCTCGCAGATGATAGGCTTGCGGAGGATTTAATGCAGATCGTTGAACGAGACCGGCTCCATACACCCCACTGTGTGAGCCGCAGGCAGGCGTTACGACTGGGGGGCGCGGCGATAGGCGCGGGTTGCCTTGGTGGCTGCCTGGCAACCAATCCAGCGACTGGCCGCCTGAGCTATACGGGTTTGCAAAGCCTGGAAGATGATGCCGCAATCGGCCGAAGTGAGCACCCAAAACTTGTCGCCCAATTTGGCGGTGAATACCGCGAGGGCGGCATCGACCGTTATGTTACGGAGTTAGGCCTTCGCGCGGCGCAACATGCGGAATTCCAACAGTTCAAATATACTTTCACAGTCGTGAATTCGCCCATCGTCAATGCCTTCGCGCTGCCGGGCGGCTTTGTCTATGTGTCGCGGGGACTGGTCGCGCTCGCCACAAATGAAGCTGAGTTGATGGGGGTGATTTCGCATGAAATCGGCCATGTGAATGCCCGCCACACGGCGGAGCGGATTGCCAGCTCGCAATTGGCGCAGATCGGCCTGGTTGGCCTCGCCATTGGGACCGGCAGTCGGGCTTGGACAGATCTTGGCAGTTCGGTCGCAGGCCTGGTCCTTCAGCAATACTCTCAATCGCAGGAGCATGAAGCCGATACGCTTGGCGTCCGTTATATGAGCCTTTCCGGATATGATCCGAAAGGCATGTCGACATTTCTCGGCTCGCTGCGCGCCCATTCGATAGTTGAGGCTGAAAAGCAGGGTCTGCCTGCCGGCGTTGTGGACAAGACCAATATCATGGCGACCCATCCGCGCACTGTTGATCGGGTGGAGCGCGCGGCGGCCGATGCGCGCAAGACCGTCAATCCGGGATCGAAGATCGGTCGGGATACCTATCTGGATCGGGTCAACGGCATGATCTATGGCGATGATCCGGACCAAGGATTGGTGCGCGATGGCGCCTTTGTTCACCCAGGCCTGCGCATCGCCTATGACATTCCGCGCGGCTATGTCGTGAACAATGGGGCCAGGGCTGTCGTCGCCTCAGCGCCCAGCGGAAAGGGAGAGATCGTCTTCGACACGGACCGTGTCAGTGCAGCCACATCCATGCTTTCTTACCTAACCCGCGTCTGGGCAAAGGGCACAAGGCTGTCTTTCGCCAATCAGCGCAAATACAACGGGTTGGAAGCAGCGATGGGGGGGGCGCGCATTCAATCGCGCAATGGCTCGTTCGACATGATCGGGGTCGCCTATCGCGGTCCGGGGAACACGGTTTACCGCCTCTATCTCCGTAGCGATCCACGGGAGACCCGAAAACTGCGGGGTGCTTTTGAGGCGAGTGCCGGATCCTTCCGACGCTTGGCAGCATCAGAAGCATCCAAGATTGCGCCCTACCGAATTAAGGTCGTCGGAATCCGCTCAGGGGACACGGTTGCCTCGCTAAGTCGTGGGTTTCCCGATGGGTCTTTCAGCCGGAAAGTCTTCCGGGTTATCAATGGGCTTTCAGCCAATCAACGCCTGCCAAAATCCGGGCGGATCAAGATTGTTGCGAGCTGACATAGAGCGGCTGCGCCCCTTTGCTTTTGAGGAATAGCGCGGTTGTGAAGGAATAGGGGCGGCGCGGACGCCACCCCTTATCCTGAACGCCAAGTTCTGAAAACCAAGCCCTAAGAGCAGTGTCTTAGTGGGACATCAAGACGGGTACGGGGCTCGACCGTAACAGCCCACGCGTCACACCACCCAAAACAGTTTCCCGCAGCCTGGAGTGACCGTAGCCTCCACAGACAATGGTGTCGAAACCACCATCAAAGGCGCGGTTCAGCAGGGCTGCTTCGACAGGCAGGTCGGATGCCGGCTGTCCATTCGTTTCAGCAGTGATGCCATGGGCGGCGAGATGGCGGGCGACTTCGCTCATCTCTACCGTTTCGTCAGCCTCCGTAATCGACAGAATCTCGACTGCGCTGGAGGATTGAAGCAGCGGCATGGCGTCCCGCATGGCACGCGCGGATTCCCGACTATCGGTCCAGGCGAGAAGGATGCGGTCTCCAATCATTTTCCCGGATTGCTGGGTTTTCGGCAGAACCAGGATAGGGGCTCCACTCTCAAGGATCAGGTTATCGGGCATTTCTTCGGTATCGCTGTCTTCGATGCCTTGACTTATGACAACCAAATCCGCTGTCCGACCGAAATGTGCCAGGGTGCGGGCAACATCACCGCGCGCCGACTTGAAGTCGGATCGGGCAGACCAATCCGCTGCCGATACGGCTTCCCCAAAGATTTCCCCGGCAACTTCGGCCCGACGTTTCTGTTCCTCTGCCAAGGCGGCATAGACTTCGGTCGGTGTATGCGCCATGGCATAGGTCGGGATAACCGGGGATACCTCGATAGCTGCGCCGGTCAGATGGGCATCGTGCTTCTGGGCGAGTGTCAGGCTTGCTGCGACCCGGTTTTTGGCAAGATCGGAATCGTCTGTATGTACGAGAATGCGCCGCAAGGTCATAACGGACCCTCCTATCGGTTAGTATTGCGTCGATAAGAGGGATGTTAGGCGCTCGACCTAAGGTCTGCTTTGATTCCGATCAATCAATGCCACGAGCATCCGCCGCATTGTCCAGAAACCAATGATAGGTTTCCGTAAGTCCGTCTTTCAGCGCGGTTTGGGCTTTCCAACCACGGGTGTGAAGGCGGCTCATATCGGTCAATTTGCGCGGCGTACCGTCAGGCTTCGTCGCGTCCAGCACAAGGCGGCCTTTAAAACCGACGACATCGCAGACCAGTTGTGCCAGATCACCGATAGAAATCTCCTGCCCGGTGCCGACATTGACCATCGAGACATCCTCGACCTCTTCCATGCAGAACAGGGCGGCATCGGCCATGTCATCGACATGCAGGAATTCACGCAACGGCTTCCCGGAGCCCCAGACCGTCATGCTATCGGCGCCGCTGAGTTTTGCTTCATGCGCTTTTCGCATTAACGCCGGGATCACATGGCTTTTTTCGAGGTCGAAATTGTCACCGGGCCCATAGAGATTGGTTGCCATCAAGGTGACCGACCGCATCCCATATTGCTTGGCATAGGCCTCACACATCTTAAGGCCCGCGATCTTTGCAATTGCATAGGCTTCGTTGGTCGGCTCCAGCGGCCCCGTCAGCAGGTCCTCTTCCTTCATTGGCTGCGGCGCCAGCTTTGGATAGATGCACGTGGAGCCCAGGAATATAAGTTTCTCCACCTCAAATCGACGGCAGTTCTCTATGATGTTGGTTTGGATCGCCAGATTGTCGTGAATGAACTCACCGGAATAGCTGTCATTCGCAACGATGCCGCCGACCTTGGCTGCAGCGCCGAAAACATGGGTGGGTCGTTCGCGGTCAAAAAAGGCGCGCGTTGCGGCCTGATCGCGCAGGTCCAGTTCAGTGGATGTGCAGGTCAGGATTTTGGTGAAGCCGTCCGCCCGCAGTCGTCGCAGGATTGCTGATCCGACGAGACCGCGATGTCCGGCGACGAAGATCTTGGCGGTGCGCGGCAGGGCTGGCACAGGCGAATTCCTAGCCTTGGGCCCGGTTGATGACGGTGTGACCGGCATCGACCAATGTGCGCTCCCGCCGGGCTTCTTCCATGTCGTGATCAACCATCATCGCGACGAGTTCCTGGAAGGTTACTTTCGGAGTCCAACCCAAGTCCTGCTTCGCTTTCGACCCATCACCGAGCAGCAGATCGACCTCTGTCGGGCGTAGATAGCGCGGATCGAAGGCGACATAGTCTTCCCAGTTCAGCCCCGCATGGCTGAAGGACGCTTCCAGAAACTCACGAACGGAATGGGTTTCGCCGGTGCAGACGACATAGTCGCCGGGCTTGTCCTGTTGCAGCATCAGCCACATCGCTTCGACAAAATCGCCCGCATAACCCCAGTCCCGCTTCGCATCCAGGTTGCCCAGATAAAGCTTGTCCTGCAGGCCCAGCTTGATGCGACCTACAGCGCGGGTGATTTTCCGCGTCACAAAGGTTTCCCCCCGCCGCGGACTTTCATGGTTGAACAGAATGCCGTTGGAGACGTGAAGGCCATAGGCTTCCCGATAGTTTACCCCGAACCAGTAACCGGCAACCTTTCCCACAGCATAGGGGCTGCGCGGGTAGAAGGGCGTTGCCTCATCCTGCGGGGCGGGCGCCGCCCCGAACATCTCTGAAGAGCCCGCTTGGTAAATCCGGACCGCCTTGCCACTGCCTTCGCAATGATCCCGTAACGCTTCCAACAAACGAAGCGTGCCGGTACCAACCACATCGGCGGTGTATTCCGGTTGGTCGAAACTGACCCGCACATGGCTTTGCGCGCCGAGGTTATAGACTTCGTCCGGGTCGACGGCCTGCAGAATACGTCGCAAGCCGGTCCCATCGGCCAGATCGCCATAATGCAGTTTCAAACGGGCGCCGGCCTCGTGCGGATCTTGGTAGATATGCTCCAAACGCTCCGTGGAGAAGGTTGAAGCCCGGCGAACGATGCCATGAACCTCATAGCCCTTCGCCAGCAGAAATTCCGCCA
>SPJK01075689.1_pt1 | contig 10154 bp, 8 predicted proteins | sample 3741771 | NCBI WGS metagenome assembly SPJK01 (sample SAMN10925997, study PRJNA522277) | cold seep metagenome | isolation source: Elba SIP-enriched marine methane seep metagenome, extraction at timepoint T2 | place: Italy: coast of Elba, Mediterranean Sea
GGTGCTCAGGTAAAATTTCCGCCAAATCTGCAACCGTATCGGCAATGCGATGACAGGATTCATAACACACCCAGGTCATTGGTAGATTTTTTCTTTGTTCAATAAAGCTTTTCCTCGCGCCACGGGTTCGCGGTAAAAAACCTTCAAATACAAACTGATTTAGCGATAAACCGGATGCCGATAATGCCGTTACTAAAGCACAAGGACCGGGCACCGGCACAACCTTTAGACCCTGCTCCCAAACAGCTCGAACCAATGGCAATCCCGGGTCATTAATCAAAGGTGTACCGGCATCGGAAACCAACGCAATGGATTGCCCTGTTTGCAACTTTGAAATCAAGTCCGGTGTAATTTTTTGTTCATTATGTTGATGCAGTGCAATACAATGATTGTGTATGGCATAATGATTCAATAAAGCCTGAATATGCCGCGTATCTTCCGCCGCAATCAGGTCAACCTGTTTCAAAATTTCTATGGCACGAAAACTGATATCGTTTAGATTCCCAATTGGGGTTGCGACCACGTATAATTTACCAAATTCGATACTCATGAAGGTTAGTGATTATTGTTTGTTAGGGTTAAAACATCGCTATCGTCTGACAGCCTTACCGAGGAATATGAGTTTATACTGTTAAGGAATACTATTCGGTCAACTCCATGAATAATTTAATACCATTATTGATTTTGGCTTTTTTACTTTCGGCATGTGTAACAGAGCCGGTCAAAAAAAGCCCGCCACCAGACCCTACCCTACCTGCTCAAGCCTTATTAGAGTCGGGTAAGACCCTGGAAGCTGCCGAATATTATCAGCAATTAGCCGAGCAGTCGCAACAACGCCGGGATTTGTACCGGCTACTTGCTGCGCAAACTTACCTGAAGTCCGGCAATACTCCGGAAGCTTTAATCCAGGCCGAGCAAGTCAATCCTTCTGCCTTATCAGCTTCTCAGCGTAATCATTTAAAACTGCTACAAGCACAAATTTACCTGAGCCTGGGCGATGCCGAAAAAGCCCTTGAGTATCTGGATCTAATTTCTTTAAAGCAATTAAATAGTACCGAGAAAAGTCTTTATCATCAATCTCGCGCTTTTGCGTATTCATTGACAGGGCAATTGCTCCAAAGTGCCCGGCAACGAATTTTACTGGGCCGTTTTCTGACTGACCCTATCCGAATCAACGATAATAATACCGCTATTTTTGAAACGCTGGATTTATTATCCATAGAAACTCTGCAATCAGAACAACCACCGGCACCGGATCAATTAGGTGGCTGGATGGCGTTAACAGCGTTATTAAAACAAAGAAACCAAAACCCGGAAAATTTTGAACTGGAACTAACCCGATGGCAACATCTCTACCCGGGCCACCCAGCCGGTCAAGGCTTTTTGGCTCAATATCTGGAACAACAGCAGCATCATTTTCAAATGCCCCATGCCATTGCTGTTCTGTTACCTGAATCGGGCCCTTATGCTTCTGCGGCAGCTTCCATACGTCAGGGTTTCGATGCCGCTTATCGCAGCGACCCGGAAATGCAGAAACCGCAAGTACGGTTTTATGATAGTAGTAGCTCTGATCCCGGTTTATTGTACCAACAGGTTGTATCTGCCGGGGCTGATTTAATCATCGGCCCATTGCAAAAGCAAACGATTAGCCAGTTGGTGGAAGGCAGGCAGTTAAACATACCGGTGCTGGCATTGAACCATGTTCCGGGGTTAGAGAAAAAGAATCTTTATCAATTCGGTTTAAGTCCGATTGATGAGGCGGAACAGTTAACTGTACAGGCACAATCAAATGGCGCAAGCCGTGCTTTAGTCCTTGTGCCGGATAATGACTACGGACATCGGATTAATGAATATTTCATCGCTTCCTGGCAGGACAAAGCGGGTTTGATACTGGAAACCGAATTTTATAAACCCAAAAGTAACGACTTTTCCGCCCCCATCAAACGCCTTTTAAATATTGATGAAAGTGAAGCCCGTTTTCGGCGTATTCAACGCATGATACCCGGCATTAAATTTTCACCGCGTACCCGCACGGATGCCCAAGCCTTGTTTTTGAGTGATTCGGCCAAAACCCTGCGCTTGTTGAATCCACAATTGCATTTTTACCGGGCTAGAAACATCCCAGCGTATGCAACCTCCAAAGCGTATTCAAATAGACCATCCCCTAACCTGGATATTGATTTAAACGGTTTGACTTTTTGCTCATTGCCTTGGATTCTCGATCACGATTATTTGGGTGAGTTGAGTATCAATCAATTAAAACAAAATAATCAGCAGTTCCCTCCTTCCCGATTAAACCTGATCGCGTTAGGCATTGATTCCTACAATTTATTGCCCTATTTAAATGATATGGACCGCATTGCTTATGATGGGGCAACCGGCAGGTTGATGTTAAGTGCTGATCTGCGCATCAAACGCGACTTGAGTTGTGCTGAATTTGTAAACGGTGCTCCCAGTAATTTAGCGCCTGTAGTCGCGTTTGAAAACCCCTCATCTCTACAGGAAGAGCAGGAGGAAGCATCAATAAACCCAGCACCAGACAGCAATCCGTTTCATGAGCAGCAATGACAAAGCCGCGCATCTGATAACCGGTGAAAATGCCGAGACTTTTGCAGAGCAGTATCTGGTGCAGCAGGGCTTGCAACCGGTGACACGAAATTACCGCTGTAAACAGGGAGAAATCGATCTGATTATGCAGGATAAGGGAACACTGGTTTTCATCGAAGTTCGATACCGCAAATCGGACCGCTATGGCAGTGCGGCAGAATCTGTTACAAGCCGTAAACAATCCCGTATAATAGCAGCCTGTAATCATTACCTGATCAACCATAAAATAAACTGCCCGATGCGGCTGGATGTGGTTGCTATCTCTGGCGACAACGCTATAAACTGGATTCCAAACGCCTTTCAAGCCTAACACCATGACTTTACAAGCACGTATCACCAAACATTTTCAGGACAGTATCGAAACCAAACAACAAGCTATGCCGGTGCTTACTGAATTGATCGAATTCGCATCGGAAAAAATTGTTGAAGCCTTATTGGCTGATAAAAAAGTGCTGGCTTGTGGCAACGGCGGTTCAGCCGGTGACGCTCAACATTTTTCGTCGGAAATGCTGAACCGGTTTGAACGCGAACGCCCCGGTTTACCAGCTATTGCCCTGACCACCGATACTTCAACCTTGACCTCTATTGCCAATGATTATAGTTTTGATGAAGTTTTTTCTAAACAGATTCGAGCCTTGGGACAAAGCGGCGATATTTTACTGGCCTATACGACCAGCGGTAATTCCGGAAACATCGTCAAGGCGATTACTGCAGCGCATGACAAGGATTTAACGGTGATCGCCATCAGTGGCAAAGATGGTGGCACTGTCGCCACTTTGCTGAATGATAGTGATATTGAAATCAGAGTGCCATCAGATTCAACCGCCCGTATTCAGGAAGTTCATTTATTGATCAGCCATTGTTTGTGTGATTTGATCGACCAGCAGTTATTTGGCGGTTAAAACCAGAGTCTAATTAAGGACTGCTATAAAATTTGCTCTATAAAGTGAAGTACATCGTGTAGAAGCTGGTTTTTCAACCCGGTGCAAATGAATTCGTCCCTACCCTCCAACTGCTGAGCTAAAAATTCTATTTCCTGTGTTTAATCCAATTTACCTAAAAATGCCTGAATCTCGCTGAGTCCAAAAGGCCAGCCTAATTCATTGCCGGTATCCAGATTGATCAATACCGGTATTCTTATGGCATATTCTTCCTGCCATTGTTCCTGTTCCGCTATATCCACTAATTGTAACTTATAGGGCTTTGTACATGATGCAAGGCTTTGTGCCAACAGTTGCTCAGCCTCCTCACATAAATGACATCCAGCAGTACCCAATAAAATTAACATAGCTATTTATGCAATTTATCCAGATAACCCATGAGTAAAGCTGAAATCACCATCGTTAAATGAAACACCACATACCAGATGAGCTTATCGTTTGGCGTGTTTTGAATATTCATGAATACCTTCAATAAATGAATAGAGGATATCGCGACAATTGAGGCAGCGACTTTGATTTTTAATGCCCCGTAGTCATGTGTACCCAGCCAACCCAGTTTTTCTGTGCTTTCATGAATGTCCAGCTGTGATACGAAGTTCTCGTAACCGCTGAACATAACTACTACAATCAGGCTGCCAACCAATGTCATATCGATTAATGATAAAATCAACAAAATCAGATTCGGTTCACTGGTTGACAAAATATGCGGCACAAATTCAATGACCTGTTGAAAAAACTTGATACCTAAGGCGATCAGCGCAACTGTCAAACCGATGTACATCGGAGCCAGTAACCAACGGCTAGAATAAATCACTCGTTCAACTTTACTTTCCAAAGTCATTTTTTATGCCTTTATTTGGTGTTTTGATTCAAGACCAATGATTTCATGCCCATTATTATGCTAAATGTGCCGCCAGCCAGCGTTCCGCCTGCTCGATTGAAATACCTTTACGCTCTGCATAATCCTGTAATTGCTCCTGACTGATTTTTCCGACATTAAAGTATTGACTTCCATGATGACTGAAATACCATCCGGAAACCGCCGCCGCTGGATACATGGCATAATTTTCCGTTAATTCAATGCCGGTATTGGCAGTGACATTCAACAGTTCAAACAGCTTTTCCTTTTCAGTATGATCAGGACAGGCAGGATAACCGGGTGCAGGACGAATACCGTTATAATCTTCACCAATCAATTGTTCATTTCGATAGCTTTCATCAGGGTCATAGCCCCAGTAATTTTTTCTGACCTGTTCATGCAAATATTCGGCGAATGCTTCGGCCAATCTATCAGCCAAGGCTTTTAACATGATGGCATTGTAATCATCATGCTGCTGTTCAAAAGCCTCTAGTTTGCTTTCAATACCGATACCGGCAGTAACAGCAAAGGCTCCTATATAATCATCAATGTGGGTATCCACCGGAGCGATGAAATCCGAAAGACAATAGTTTGGATACCCGGGTGATTTGATATTTTGTTGCCGCAAATGGTGCAGGGTATGTACGATTTCACTGCGTTGCTCATCAGCATATAACAGGATATCATCCTGATCGCTATTGGCTGGAAAAAAACCGATTACAGCTCGGGCTTTTAACCATTTTTCTGTGACGATATCGTTTAACATGCCCTTAGCATCCTTGAATAACTTGGCAGCTTCCTCGCCGACTATTTCATCATCCAATATAGCCGGATAACTGCCAGCCAGTTCCCAGGTCTGAAAAAATGGCGTCCAGTCTATATAATCGACCAATGTTTCCAGCGGCAGATCATCAATCACTTGAGTACCAAGAAACGAGGGACGAACAACATCTTTCTCAGACCAAGTGTATCTATTACTCCTTGCTGAGGATAAGTCATGTTGACGAGTACGGGATTTACGACCTTGATGGCGCTGCCTCACCTGTTCATATTCTTCATGGATTTTAGCAGTGAAAGGCGCTGCAAGTTCAGAACTCAATAGCTGGCTAACTACGCCAACACTGCGTGAAGCATCAACAACATACACACTGGCTCCTTCATAATTGGGTTCAATTTTCACAGCCGTATGAGCTCTTGAAGTGGTTGCCCCACCGATCAATAACGGTATATCCATATTGAGACGCTGCATTTCTTTGGCGACATGCACCATTTCATCCAATGACGGTGTGATCAAGCCACTCAAGCCGATAATATCAACTTGCTCATCACGGGCAATCTGTAAAATTTTATCGGCAGGTACCATCACGCCCAGGTCGATCACTTCATAATTGTTACATTGCAATACCACAGCGACGATATTTTTACCGATATCGTGCACATCACCTTTCACGGTGGCCATGAGAATTTTACCATTGGATTGCATCACTCCGTCTTTTTCGGCATCCATAAACGGAAGCAAGTAGGCAACCGCTTTTTTCATGACCCGGGCGGATTTCACGACTTGTGGCAAGAACATTTTACCTTCACCAAATAAATCGCCGACCACGTTCATGCCTGCCATCAATGGTCCCTCAATCACATGCAATGGCTTGTCCGCTTCCAGTCGAGCTGCTTCGGTATCTTCTTCTATAAAATCGGTAATGCCTTTTACCAATGCATGTTCCAATCTTTTAATGACCGGCCAACTACGCCATTCCAGGTCTTCTTTTTTAGTTGAGGAGCCGCCATCACCACGATATTTTTCAGCGACTTCCAACAATCTTTCGGTGCCTTCCGGTGTCCGGTTTAATACCACATCTTCAACGGCATTTTTAAGCTCTTCCGGTATATCGGCATAAATTGCCAATTGACCGGCATTGACAATGCCCATATCCATGCCGGCATTGATGGCATGGTATAAAAAAACTGCATGAATGGCTTCACGCACCGGATTATTACCGCGAAAGGAAAAGGATACATTGGAAACCCCGCCTGATATTAAGGCGTGAGGCAGGCGAGCTTTAATTTCACGTGTTGCTTCAATAAAATCGACACCATAATTGTTGTGCTCTTCAATACCGGTGGCAACAGCAAAAATATTCGGGTCGAAAATAATATCTTCAGCTGAAAAGCCAACTTCTTCAGTTAAAATCCTATAGGCACGCTGACAAATTTCGATTTTACGCGCCTGAGTATCCGCCTGACCTACCTCGTCAAAGGCCATGACAATCACCGCCGCACCATAACGCCTAACCAACCGGGCCTGGTGAACAAAGCTTTCTTCGCCTTCTTTAAGAGATATGGAATTTACTATGCCTTTTCCCTGAATGCATTTCAAACCTGCTTCCAGGACTTCCCATTTTGAAGAGTCCAGCATGATGGGCACTTTGGAAATATCCGGCTCCGAGGCGATCAGGTTTAAAAACTTAATCATCGCGGCCTTGGAATCCAGCATGCCTTCATCCATGTTGATGTCGATAATTTGCGCGCCGTTTTCAACCTGCTGCCTGGCAATATCCAGTGCTGTTTCGAAATCCTCTTCAACAATGAGCCGCTTGAATCGCGCCGAGCCGGTGACATTCGTCCGTTCGCCAACATTGACAAACAAGGTCTCCGGGGTGATCAGCATTGGTTCCAAGCCTGATAAACGGCAATATTTAGGTAATTCCGGAATTTTTCTGGGCGGGTATTTCTGAACCGTCTCTACAATCGCTTTGATATGCTCCGGTGAACTGCCGCAACATCCTCCCAGGATATTTAGATAACCGCTGGCCGCCCAATCAGCCAATTCTTCGGCCATTTGTTCGGGCAATAAATCATATTCCCCAAATTCATTGGGCAAACCGGCATTCGGATGAGCCGAGACATGAGTGTCAGCAATCGTAGCTAGTTCTTCAACATACTGGCGTAATTTATCCGGGCCTAAGGCACAGTTGAAACCAAATGATATGGGTTTGACGTGACTGAGCGAATTCCAGAATGCCGCAACGGTTTGCCCGGATAAGGTTCGGCCTGATGCGTCAGTTATGGTACCGGAAATCATCACCGGTAACTGCATATCATAAGCTTCAAAATATTTTTCAACAGCAAATATCGCTGCCTTGGCATTTAAGGTATCGAATACTGTTTCTATCAGCAGGATATCCGCGCCACCGTCAACTAAACCACGAACCGCTTCAAAATAGGCATCCACTAACTGATCGTATTCAACATTTCTGAACCCCGGATCATTGACATCCGGAGAAATGGAAGCGGTACGATTGGTTGGCCCTAACACACCCGCGACAAACCGAGGTTTATCAGGGGTTTGTGTGGTCATTTCTTCAGCAGCGACCTTGGCAACTCGCGCTGATTCGACATTGATCTCGTAAACCAATTCCTCCATCTGATAATCAGCCATAGCTATGGAAGTGGAATTGAAAGTATTGGTTTCCAAGATATCACTGCCCGCTTCTAAATAAGCCATGTGTATCGCTTTGATGATTTCAGGCTGAGTTAACGATAATAAATCGTTATTGCCTTTCACATCACATGGCCAGTCTGCAAAACGTTCGCCACGGTAATCCTGTTCCTCTAATTTGTAACCTTGAATCATGGTGCCCATTGCACCGTCAAGAAACAGAATTTTTTCAGATAATAATTTAGTTAATAAATGCTTTTCATTCATATCAGGGTTGTCTACGCGGTCAGCCCAACAAGGCTCATTGTTAAAGATACATTGCGAACATTATGATCAATCGGTAACATAGGTTTTGGTTTTCAGTCTTAACTTTAACAACAAGTATGTCAAAACTCACTTTGCCTCAAATCATAAAATCAATCTGCGCCGCATTGATCGGAGTACAAAAAAGCGACAATCTGCAGCGCGATATTGATCAGGGTTCCAGCTGGGTATTTATTATTGCGGGGATCATCGGCACACTGCTACTTATTGCTGTATTGGTAACGATAGTTTCCAATGTGGTTGCTTAGGCGCGAGGATAATTTGTACCCCCGGGCATGTATCAACGCCTTCAAATAACCTCCATACAAAACCAATTTATGAATACCTTAATAATCAGTATGTATAGAAAGCTTGTATGATCTATAAATCAATTGCCATCATCAAGATGAAAATAGCTACCCCCGGATACAAATAAAAAAGCCCAAGCACTTAGCTTGGGCTTTTTTAATCAAGGAATTAAGAAATAATTAGGTTTTCTTTACCGAAGATTTCATAGAAGAAACAATCCCAGAGATCATTTCGCCAAAACCGCCAAAGATATTTCCAGGAGTCGGAGGAATACCTAACATAGCAAGACACCGAATCAAACCGGCTACCACAACACCTCCAATTGGCGGCATTAATTCAAAAAACACGGATAATAAAAACCCGGAAGTTCCACCTCGGGTATCCTGAGTTACACGGTCACCAATAGAAGCTATATCACGACCCGGTAAAAGCCCTCCGCTTTGCGTATCTTTAACAGCTTCCAAAATATATACATTTAGATTGACCAGCATATATTGAACTGCAAAAAAAGTTACCGCACCAATTGCCGCCCACATAAACGAATTGGGCTTTTCAGCTTTTATTGCTGATTGATAGAACCAGATAGCTACTAATAAGATTAATACACCACCAATCATGTTATCTACACCTATAATTTTTGTAATGTTAAATTGTAATTTTCAAAAACAAGAAAACTTTTAATTTTGGAACCGTCAAAGCATAACGCACTGACCACCCTTGACCTTATAGCGATAAATACAGAAGATTCATATATCAAGAACCTCAAAATTTCACTCACCTGTAACCCTATAGCTTACGAAACCTACCACTAAAACAGTCACAATTTATGTAAAAATCAATTCCGTTCTATACCGCTAACAGCCGTTTCAGGACTAAGACCCTATTTAAAGCAAAAGCTATCCACGCCCACTTCTCTCGACCTTACTCGCAGATTGCCATGCTCAATAAAGATTTAAACAGTTTCATCATTATGCCAAGATATGACTAAATTTCAAGCTAATTTGGTTGATTGTCATTATTTCGCAAAACAAATCCAATAATCACTTGACTTCACCAACCAATCACGTATCATACCGTCCTCGACAGCCGACAGTTCGGTTTCACAATATCATTAACACTAGAAAAGGTAGAATACTCATGGGAGCGATTTTAGATCTTACAGAAACGCTGAAAGAACCAAGTGGTATCATTGGCTTGGTCGTAATTGTAGCTGCAGCATATTTCCTGATCAAATGGGTTTTCGCAGAACCAGACGACGAAGAATAATTCTTTAGCAGTTCGTCTGCGATTTTTAATAAGGCCGCGATGTACGATTATAATGGTACATCGCGGCCTTATTAGTTTATACTCCCACCCCCACCCTGCCCCGCTACTCTGTCAGCCCAACATTAATCAATATGCAGGACAAATTATCCGGTTTATTTGAACAACTAACCAAGCAAAACGCCCCAACAACAGGACTGGGGTTAAGCAGAATTTTGTATTCCGCCGTTCTGTTCCAGGAAATTCTTTTCCTGCTTTACTTTAATCATCTAATTTTCGACCCAATTCCGTACCTTGATGTCGAATTTCCATTAATAAGCTTTTTTTTAGGGATATGGACATTGATATCACTAGGCTTATTATTCGGCTATAGAACGCAGTTTTGTGCCATTAGTAGTTATGTCTTCTGGTTGGTTTTTGTTAGCTTTACACC
>SPJK01040411.1_pt1 | contig 10152 bp, 9 predicted proteins | sample 3741771 | NCBI WGS metagenome assembly SPJK01 (sample SAMN10925997, study PRJNA522277) | cold seep metagenome | isolation source: Elba SIP-enriched marine methane seep metagenome, extraction at timepoint T2 | place: Italy: coast of Elba, Mediterranean Sea
GTAGTAGTCGTAGTAGGAGACAAAATACTCTACCGAATTTTTTGGGAAGAACTCTTTGAACTCACTATAAAGCTGCGCGGCAAGGGTTTTGTTTGGGGCCATGACAATTGCAGGGCGGCCACTGCGTGCAATGACATTGGCCATGGTGTAAGTTTTGCCGGAGCCTGTCACACCTAAGAGGGTTTGAAATTTTAAGCCCTCTTTGACGCCCGCAGATAGCTTGTCAATTGCTTGAGGCTGGTCGCCGCCAGGTGGAAAGGGTTGGTGTAATTGGTATTCACTGTTCGGAAAAGTTACAAACACGGTGCAAGAGGCCTTAAAGTCAAGCTAACTATTTTAACAGTTTCTGATTAAACTTGTGGTACTAGGCTGTCAAGATCCGGTTTAAAAACGAACTATGCTTTTGTACAAGGGTCTCTAATCCGTATGCGTTAGATTTAGTCCTCAACCAGCCTAGAGAAGAACAATGCAGATCACTATACAGCGTTACATATTATTATTGGTATCCCTACTCATGACAAACACTGTTTTTGCTGTTGACTATCAAAAGGTTGCCCAGGCAACCAGTGCCGTTGTCATGATACGCGGCTATAACGAAGATGGCGGCTTGGCCTACGGCTCTGGCGTGGTGGTTGATCATAATAAAGTCGTCTCAAATTGTCATGTGTTTCGCACAACACGGCAGCCTTGGGTATCCAAAGGCGAAGACAGTTTTATGGTCACTGGGATTCAAGCAGACCGTTACCATGATATGTGTTTGTTAACGGTTGAAGACTTGCCGATTAAGCCGGCCATGATTGGAAGCCCAGGCAACATTATACGTGGTCAAAATGTACTCTCGATCGGGCACTCACACGGGGCCGTAAACCCGCTCACTTCTATGGGGCAAGTAAAGTCACGCTATCCGTTTGATGATGGCAATATCATCCGCAGTACGGCACCATTCAGAATGGGAGCCAGTGGTAGCGGGCTGTTTAGCACAGACGGCGAGTTGCTTGGCATTAACACATTTAAAACACCCGGTAGACGCGCATTCTTTTATTCACTACCCGTTGAGTGGCTTGATAGAATCAGCAAGCTACCGATAGAGACGGACTTCCCAATTGATGGGAGAACGTTTTGGGAGCTGGATGATGTTGATAAGCCCTACTTCATGCAAATAGCCATCCCAAAATTGCATAATGAGTGGTCGACTGTTGAAAAAATTGCAGCAGCCTGGGTGACCGCCGAACCGCTGACAGCAGAAGCCTGGTATGAACTGGGTAATGCGCAAGACCAGCTGCATGAATCACAAAAGGCCATGCACTCTTTTAAAAAGGTTGTCGAGCTGGATCCTGGCTATAAAGAAGCGCAGAGCCGATTGACTCAGCCTTAGGCGCGCCCATAACAATTTAACTGTTTGCTTAGCAGCTTGATGCCAACGACACTATCGACGGGATAGTTTTGTTGGCTGGGTGCCAGACACTGGATTTGCGTACCATCGTTTAAACGCAAAGTGTAAAGCACTTGTCCGCCCAGGTATAAGCATTTACTGATGACGGCTTTAATCTCACTGTTTAAATCGATTGCAAGCATTTCTGGTCGTATATGTGCCACCAGAGAATCGCCATCATCAATGTGCTTGCCAACTTCTACTTTGCCTAAGCTTGTGATCAGTACATCTTCATCAAGCGTCGCCGGTATTAATGCGCCTTGACCAATAAAGCCAGCAATAAAGCGTGAGTCTGGTGTTTGATAAAGTGTCTCTGCCCCACCCCATTGCGCTAGCGTTCCTTGGTGCATAACACCAATCGAATCGGCCATGGCAAAGGCTTCAGTCTGATCATGCGTCACCAGAATCGTCGTGATATTGGCTTGTTTTAATATCAATCTAAGCTCTTCGGCAAGGCTTTGACGAAGTGTTACATCCAGGTTAGAAAATGGCTCATCCATCAGTAATAACTCAGGCGATGGTGCTAATGCACGCACTAGTGCAACGCGTTGGTGTTGGCCACCAGAGAGCTCGTGTGGGTATCGATTTTTGAATGCTTCTAATCCAACCAGTGATAAAAGTGAAGTTATTCGTTCGTTTTGCTTTTGTTTGCTGAGCTGGGTGATGCCAAAAGCAACGTTATCCCAAACTGTTAGATGTGGGTATAACGCAAAATCCTGAAACACCATGCCCACTTTACGTTGCTGCGGTGGCAAGCTTATTTGCTTGTTTGCTAATGGCTGATCACCCAGTATTATGCTGCCATTGGTAATAGGCTCAAAGCCTGCAATTGCTCTCAGAATAGAGGTCTTGCCACAGCCGCTGGGGCCAAGCAAACACCCGACTTCACCCTGTTGTAGTGCAAAGCTCACTTTGTCTACAGCGGTGTGTTGTTGGTATTGAACGGTAATCTGCTGAACGTTAAGCGCTGACATGACGGGATCTCGTAATCGAATAGCTTAACACGATGACTGGAATAATGCCCACGGCAACGATGCAAAGTGCAGCAGGTGCCGCATCAGCTAAGCGCTCATCAGAAGCCAGCTCATAGGCACGAACGGCCAGCGTGTTAAAGTTAAACGGGCGTAAAATTAAGGTTGCGGGTAACTCTTTAAGAACATCAACAAAAACCAATAACAACGCGGTTAATACACTGCCTTTAAGCATAGGCAAATGAATGCGGCGCATGATTGCGGTATGGTATAGCCCCATTGATTGTGCAGACTCATCCATACTGCCACGAATGCGCGCTAAGCCTGATTCAACGGTTTGTAAGGACATGGGTAAAAAGCGTACTAAATAGGCAAAAACAAGCACGACAATTGTCCCGCTGAATAACATGCCATCAGTAAGACCATATTCGTTAAGCCAGCGATCAAGGCTGGCAAACGGGATCATCACACCGATGGCAATGACAGCACCTGGAATGGCATAACCTAATCCTGCGAGTTTGACCGCTATTTTTGTATAAGCGCGCTTAGTCAGGCGATTGCCATAGGCTAATAGTAAGGCCAATAACAAGGCAGTGACCGTTGTAAGGGTTGCAAGTGTTAGGGTGTTTGCAATGAGGCTAGCAAACCGCGCGTCTAACAATTCTTCTGAGATGGTAAATGCCCATGTCATTAGCTGCGTAACAGGGATTAAAAAACCAGTACTCAATATACCGAAACAAAATAGCGCTGCTAGCGTTGCGTGCCAGGGCTTCAGTTTGATTCTTTTTAAGGCCTGATGTCGTTGAGAAGTGTGGTGATACCTGGCTTGTTGGCGTGAGTAGCGTTCAAGCAGGATGAGTAAGAATATAAAACCGAGTAAGACCGCCGCCAGTTGCGCCGCGGCAGCTACATCATCTAAACCAAACCATGTGCGGAAAATCCCAGTAGTAAACGTCTGAACACCAAAATATTGTACAGTGCCAAAATCGGCTAAGGTTTCCATCAGTGCCAGACTTAAGCCTGCCACGATCGCTGGTCGCGCCAACGGTAATGCCACGCGGTAAAATGACTGCCATGTGTTGCAGCCCATGGTGCGGCTTACATCCAAGACACAGATCGACTGGTTCAAAAATGCGCTTCTAGCCAGCAAGTAGACATAGGGATAAAGCACCAATGAAAGCATAAGCATGGCACCCATTAGCGATCGAATTTCCGGAAACCAATATTCGCCATAGGCCAGCCCAGTGTACGCTCTGATAGCTGTTTGAACTGGGCCAGAAAAATCTAACAAGCCTGTATAGGTGTAGGCAATGATATAGGCAGGCATGGCTAATGGCAGTAACAATGCCCATTCAAATAGCCCTCTTCCAGGAAACTGGCACATCACAGTCAGCCATGCTGTGCTGACACCTATTATCAATGTGCCCAGTGCCACACCCAACATCAACCATAATGAGTTAGAGACATAGTCATTTAAGACTGTGTTTGCCAGATGATGCCAAACCTCGGTGGCTGGTGCAAAAATAAAGCCGATGATGACTATCACCGGCAGACTTAGGGTTAACGCAATCAGCAATACACCTGTGTCTAATGAAAAGCGTTGCTGCAAATTGTTTTATGCCCTATGTTTGTTAAATATCGTCGATTATCGCCAACCCGCCCTATCCATTAAGCGCACTGCTTCTGGGTTGTATTTGCCCAGCAGATCAAGTGGCAAGTTGTCTTTTTTGAATGCTCCCCACGATTTTAACGTATCACTAATAGCAATACCATCTCGAATGGGATATTCGCCGTTGGACTCAGCATACCATGCTTGAGAATCTGCACTTGCCAAAAATTCGATGAGTTTGGTTGCGTTTGCTTTATGTTTAGCGGCTTTCATGATCGCTGCCCCACTCACATTGACGTGTGTGCCGTGCCCATTCTGATCTGGCCAAAACACAGCAACTTTCTTTGCAGCCATTTGTTCTTTGCTATTTTTGGATTCCAACATTGCCGCCAGATAGTAAGTATTAACAATGGCAATGTCACACATGCCTGCTGCTGCGGCTTTAACCTGATCACGGTCACCACCCTTTGGTGGACGAGCAAAGTTTTTAACAAAGGATTTGGCCCAAGACTCTGTTACATCAACACCATTGTGCCCAATCATAGAGGCTACCAATGACTGGTTGTAAATGTTATTAGAGGAACGAATGCAAATACGGCCTTTCCATTCAGGCGCTGCCAGTGCTGAATAAGTAGAGAGTGTTTTAGGGTCAACCTTACTCTTAACATAGACAATTGGGCGTGCTCTTAATGACAAACCATACCAGTGCTTTTCACTGTCGCGATAAGCGGCAGGCACAAGCTTATCAAGCGATTCTGACTGAATAGCCGTAGTTAAACCAGCGGCTTTGGCACGATGTAAGCGCCCTGCATCTGTCGTAATCAACAAATCAGCAGGCGAGTTTTTGCCTTCGATCTGCATGCGCTTAAGCAGCGCATCCGCTTTGCCTGTGATTAAGTTTACCGTGATCCCTGTTTGCTTTGTAAAACGATCAAGCAAGGGCTTAATCAAGGCCTCCTTACGTGCTGAATAAAGATTAACCTCTTCCACTGCTAGTACTGATTGAGAAATACCGACTAAGGCGACAGCCGCCAAACACTGCTTAAACATTAGAATCCTTCAAATACGTCAAGCTTAAATGATAATGGTTTTTATTTGCAAAAACAATCAAAATAAATATGTGGCAAGTCTATGTCAACCTGACAGTAATGATCCGTTACAGCGATACTATCTGGCAAGTATTCTAAAAAAGTCCAGAGAACGTAATAAATGATCAATAGTGCCATCATTATCAAGGTCTTAATGAAAAGCAGAACCCATAAAACCTTTGGCGCCAGCCTTCACCACGGATAATAGTAGCTTATTCATCGCCACTCGCCATCTCCTGCAGGGCTTACAACTAGCAATCCTACCAGCTGGTTACATCCTGAGACTCTTTTTTACCACCTGATTGACCGTCTTTACCCAAGCTGTATAAATCATAGTCTCCATGTTCCCCTGGTGCGCGATATAGGTAGGGCCTATCCCATGGGTCATTAGGTACTTTTTTCTTTAGGTATGGGCCTTCCCACTTGCTTACGTCAGCGGGTTGTTGGTTTAAGGCTGCAAGACCTTGCTCTGTACTTGGGTAATGGCCAGTATCAATGCGGTATTGATCAAGCGCTTGACCTAATGCATTAATCTGCGCCTTGGCCGTTTTGGTTTCTGACTTACCGATTTGATCGAAGTATTTTGGGCCTACATAGCCTGCTAATAGGCCAATAATGACCTTAACAACCAATAATTCCAGCAAGGTGAAACCGGCTTGTAATGGCTTGGTAAAAGCCGCTTTAGAATAGTTGTTTTTCATTGTTGTGGGATTCTTTGAATAATGAATAGAAAATTATTATAAATTCTAAAAGCAGATTATGACAATTAGATTGTAAATAACCAGGCAGAATCACCCAGTGTGACTTAAAAATACAACGATATTAAAAAAATAAATTAAGAACGCTAAGGTTGCTGCGCTAAAACTGTTTGATATTTTCTGGGTCGCAGCTTTGTTTGAATGTATCGCAAAAAGCGAGGTAGTTTCCATACAATCGCCCACGATAATCTTTTTGGGTGTTCAACGTCAGCGTTTTAATGCAGTTAGAAATGATGTTTCTGCTCATCAACAACAAGGCTTTGCGTTTGCGTATGGTTGCCTTTTTAATTAAATACACAGGGTTGGCAATTTGTGAGTATCCAAAGCTTAAGCCACTGACACGTCCACCTGTGACGCCTAGATGTACACCTTTGGCTTTGGGTAAATAACGCAGCTCGCCGAATCCTGCAGCTCTGACAGAATAATCAACATCTTCCTGCCAACCATAAGCAGGTAGTTTTTCATCAAAACGCTGGTTTAATGCAAATGTACCTCGGTATGCCATATTACAGCCATATAAGTCTGGCACTGATCTTGAATGCACACCAGCCCAATAGTTATCTTTTGCTGGCAAATAACCATTTAAATAAGCGTGTGCTTCGGATTCTGAAATACCATTTTTAGTGATGCCATCGGCCAGGACACAACCGCCTGCGCCTACTACGTTTGGGTGTGTTTGAAAGCCATTTGCGCAATGCTCCAGCCAATCAGGGGCTATACGAAAATCATCGTCTAAAAACACCACGAACCAATCTTCAGGATCCATTGTAGCTGTAAACTCAAAGCGCAAAGCATCCAAGCCTGCATTGCGCTGTGTGGTCAGCCCACCTCTGGCATACTTTATTGATACTTTGCCAGCTGTTAGCAAGGCGTGATTTTCCAGGCCATTAGTGTCGTTAAGTTCACTACCAACGACGTAAATATGCTCGATGGGATGTGTTTGCCTTTTCAGTGTATTAAGACACTCATAACTCACACCAGGTCTACCTTTAGTAGCGATAATGACAAAAGCTTTCATAGGGGATGATTTGATTATGCGTTATTTACTATAACGGCAACCTAATAGAATAATTGAGTACTAACTACTGAGTGGATTGCAAACTTTTTTTGCCAGGAAAAACTGCAAACGCTTTGGGCTGATTAACATGACGGTTGCCCAGGCGATTAAGGCTAACTTGATTACTAATGTAAAATCCTGGCGCAAGTAAATGGATTTCAGCATATCTGGATAAAATGCTCTGGTTGGCGAAAACCAGTGCCCAACGACACTAGTTTGAATCATTGCATCGGAAAATAGCAGTTTTTGTTGTGAGAAATCAATAAAATTTGTTGGCAATGGCTGTTTGATGACGCCTGACGCAACCAACCAGGAACGAAAGGCCTGCCAGCGTGTGTTCAATGTTTTTGCTAAGTCCAACCCTTTTAAACTATTACCGTAGGCAATGCCGTCTGCACCTTCTGCAATGTGCACACGGTATTGGCCTAACACCTGATCAACTGTATTGACAGCGCCTTGGAATACGATACCGTAAATGCAGTAAAAGTCTGCGCCATGCTTGTCACCTGCCAAAATCGGTAAAGGGAATAGTTTTTGTAATGCTTGTAGCCGATAAGCATTGCCACTGGCGGGCGCAGAGTTGTAAAGTAGGCCATGCTTTTGCAATCCTTTTGCGCAATCCCCACTGTCTAGATTTCTTGGCACAGTCTGCGCCATACTATTACCGTGTTGGTCGATAAAAGACAGTTTAAAGTGTGTTTTGACCACATTCTTGTCAAAAGTGGTCGCAATTTGTGCCAGTGCATCCGGTAATAATGCATCATCTGCGTCTAAAAATATGATAACATCGCCTGAGATATGAGCCATCGCAGCGTTATACGCTGAGACTTGCCCTCCATTGGTTTTTTGTACTAGTTTTACCTGTTGCTGAAAGGACTTGATCACATTGACCGAGTCATCTGTAGAACCATCATCGATGATCACAACCTCAAAGGCTGGATAGGTTTGTGCTAATGCAGATTCAATCGCATAAGCAATGTATTGCGCATAGTTGTAATTACAAATCACGATGGAAATGTTGGGTTGTGTCAGCACTGGATACATCTGTTTAGCGATCACCATCAATACAACTTGAAATTAATAACGCAGCATTTTTCTGCCATGAAAATTGATCGGCTTGCTTATGCCCGTTCTGCACCATTCGGCTGCGAAAGGCTTCATCACTTAGCACTATGGATAGTTGCCTATTAAGCGCCGCAACGTCATCGGGTTCAAAATAGAGTACGGCGTCTCCACATACTTCAGGAATGCTAGATGTCTCAGCACTAATCACAGGGCAACCACTGGTCATGGCTTCTAATGGCGGAATACCAAACCCTTCGTACAGTGAAGGAAACACAAAGCATGATGCCGTTTCATACAAGGCCTTGAGCTCTTCGTCAGTGACATAGCCAACTTGCACGATGCTTTCTGGCAAGGTGTCTATGTCGTTAAACAAACCTTGATTCAAACCACCAGCAATTACAAATTTAGTATTAGGAAACGGATAAGTCTCTAACAGCTTGGCAATCACGGAAAAGTTTTTATTGGGCTTCACACTTCCCACCGCCAGAACGAACTGATTTTCTGTAATCTGGTGGCGCTTTAAAATGGCATAATCTGGCGCGATCTGATCCAGGTGTTCTTTGCCTTCGGTCAACACAGCAACCTGCTCTTGTGGAATATCCAAGTATTGATGGATTTCACGTTGAGAAAACTGTGACACTGTTGCAAATTTTACGCCAGTGGTTTTGAGCAACCAGTACAAGGTGCGATACCAGAGTCTGAATTTGTAATTGAAATTTTGTGGATAACTATAAACGGCTAAATCATGTACAACGACCATTTGCTTAGTCTTGAGTATCGGTGCGGTATTGCCAAGATTCACTAAAAAGCCATTGCGCGCAAACCATGGAAGTTCAATATTTTCCCATAGCATTCCAGATAAACGACCAACGACAAGGTGTTGAATGTTTTTAAGTATTGGTGCTGATACAAGTTTTGGCGACAGCAGAACAAATTGATAGTGGGGATAGTCACCAGCAATTTTATCCAATGCCAACACTGTTTCAAGCGCAAAACGTTGTACACCGGTTAACTTTTGGGTTAAAAATCGGCCGTTTATGTAAATGGTTTTTTTTTGCATGTTACGTTCAGTTAAATCTCATTAATGCGTTTGGGATCACATTTACCCGTTAACAAGTCTTTGAATGCCAAAAAGTTGCCATAAAGACGGCCTTTGTAGTCGCGTTTTTGATTGAACATCAACGTATGCACGAGATTAGAAATAATATTTCTAGACATCAAAGTTTTCAGTTTAGACAGTGGCATGGTGCCTTTTTTCACAAGATAAATCGGGTTGGCCACTTGAGAATACCCAAAACGAATACCGCTGGTACGCCCACGGCTTGCACCTAAATGCACACCTATTGCAGAATACGTATACACTAATGTGCCATATTGGGTTGCGCGCGATGAGTAGTCATAATCCTCTTGCCAGCCATACATCGGCAGATTTTCATCAAAGCGATTGTCCGCTGCAAAAGCACCTCTGAACGTCATGTTGCAACCATACAGCGCAGCTGGATTTACTTCGTTGTTCTTCGGTAGTACGGGTGGTAGTACGCCGCTAATGTATTGTTCGGCTTCGGCTTCGGTATAACCATTGGTCGTATGCACACCATCGGCCAACACATAGCCAGTTGTACCGATAAGCCCCGGATCAAGACTAAAACGGTTAACACACTGCTGTATCCAGTCCTGATGCGGCCTAAAATCATCGTCAAAGAAAACCACTAACCAGTTTTTGTCGGCTTGCTTTGCAGTGATCACATCCAGACCTTTATTGCGCTGATGGCTGGAGCCTTGGGCTGACAAATGTAATGAGGTAGTACCAGCTAGCGTGGATGGATGTTGGTCCAGTCCTTGTATATCACTGGGTTCATGCCCTACCACAATCACCTCTTTAATCGGATGTGATTGTTTTTCTAATAGAGTGAGTATTGTATAGACTTCTTTGGCGCGCCCTTTACTCGCGACTACTATATATACGTTCATTTTACTTTCTCTAACTTTACATTACTGTTTAATAGTTTTTGTAAAATCCCCAGTTTGTAACAGCTGAACATCAGTACAACAAAAATTATCACTTCGCTGATCACACGTGCATAAGACATTCCTAGCCCTTCGTATTGGCTGGCAAGCAAAAAGGCTAAGACTATGTTAACAACGGCACCAAAGATAGTGATTTTAGCCAAC
>SPJK01060069.1_pt1 | contig 10144 bp, 19 predicted proteins | sample 3741771 | NCBI WGS metagenome assembly SPJK01 (sample SAMN10925997, study PRJNA522277) | cold seep metagenome | isolation source: Elba SIP-enriched marine methane seep metagenome, extraction at timepoint T2 | place: Italy: coast of Elba, Mediterranean Sea
ACAACCCGACGCACTCATGGAAGCGCTCACAGGCGCAGCTCGTGAAACAGGCTTCGTCAACCGATTCATCTTGATGGACACGGGCGACTACTTCCCGCCACGCAACATGCACCGCACGACGGTCTTCCCCTCAGCGCTCAAGAAGCATGCACGCGAGTTGATTGCACACGAGCCGCAAAAAGCATTCACCGAGATCATCTTCGAAGATACCGACACCTACCAACGCTTCGACCAGTTTGAAGAGTCATCGCGTCGTCGATCACGTAAAGATGAGACGTGGGCACGCGCGAACCAGAATGCGCTCATGTTGGCTGGCGTTGCAGCTGTCGGTGTCAGCGCAAGCCGTCCGATCATTACACCTGACATTGCGACGTGGGCGATCAGGATGGTGTCATGGAGCAATGAGTGTTGGACAAGTAAGATGCAGTTCGTTGCTCGTGGTGACGGTTTCGTTGAGAAGCACGCTTTGCGCATCGAGTCTGTCATCAGTCAGCCGCAGAAGTACATCAACCAGAAGATGACAGCCAACCAGAAGCTCTGCATTAAGAATGGCATGATGCCCCAATCCATTTTGACACGTAACACCAAAAACATCCGACGGCACGAACGCGAGAACATCATCAACGATCTCCTCGATGCCGACGTCATCGGCACCACTGAAGCGTACGAGAACCCCTGCTTCTTCAAGAAGTCATTCAGCTAGCCTGATTCTCTAGAAAAATCAGCAACTTAACATAATCGGCCCCACTTTACACGGGAGCACTCCTGTGATATACTGCGTAGCAGTTATCACCAACAGGAGCAAAACGATGACGAACCTAGATAAGAAGTTGCAAGCCGCAGTAGACGAGTTGGGCAAGAACCGCGCCCAGCAGGCAATCCTCGAAGCACGCGAAGAAGAGCTGCGTGACTTCATCGCTGACAACACCAGCCCGCAGCACGCACGTGCACTCGGCGCTCGTTTCGAAGCAGTACGCGTTGACCAGACTCGCAACAACGTTGCGTGGAAGAAGGTCGCGATGCACTTTGATCCTTCCCGTCAGCTGATCAGTGCGCACACGAAGAAGACGCCCATCGTCTCGATCCGCACTGCTGTCCGCAAGGACGTGCTGGCAGAAGAGAACGCGTCATGAGCGTTCGCATTGCAATTGCCCACAGCGGCAAAGCGCTAACGGATGTGGCCCAGTACCTCCCGAGGAACTACGAGGTGCTGGGTCGCACCCTCGACAACACGCGCACCATCATCGTCGGAGTTGATGACCATGGCTGGACACTCGAAGGCTATGTCATCCCCCGACTCGCGTCCGGAATGATTCACTGTGAGGAGGTGGTCGAGATCAACGGACTGAACATCAAGCAGATGGTTTTGAATCTGCAGAACTACAAGGAGCAATACACTCATGAAGAAGCCTAAGAAGTGGCAGTACGAGAGCGCCCAAGGCATGGCGCAAATGCACCCCGACACGTTCGAGGTGGCGAGTATCGACCGACTGCGTGAAGTCGTGAAGCCGGGAGTGTATGCGAAGGTCTGCATCACTAACGGTGAGTGCGGCGGAGAGCGCATCTGGACGACGGTCGTCGAAGTCGATGACGTCACCGTGATAGCGACACTGGCGAACGACCCGTTCGGCCTCAACGCTGAGCACGGTGATCTGCTGACTTACAAGCTGCAGCACATCTACAACGTGACCGCAGAAGACGGGGAGGAGCTGGCATGATCATTCGACTCCAGTTCAAAGACCCTGACTGCTTTGTCACGGCTGACGGTAACGAGATCGACGGGCTGCACGCACTCCCTGAGAAAGAGCAGGAGAAAGTCGCTAAGTTTGTCGAGTGGTCCGAGTACGTGACCGTCGAGATCGATACCAAAGACGGCAGCGCGAAGGTGATCCCTTGTGGGTAAGAGCAAGAACCCGTTCAAGGTCGGCAGCACCGTGAAGATCAAACGCGGTGACGGGTGGCTGGAGGGTACCGTCGTCAAGACGGTGCTCGCCCGCTGCCACATCAAGATCGGCGACCGAGTGTTTGTCGAAGACTGGCACGACTGCAGACGGGTCTTGACACCCCAGCGCTAGTGTGTAATGGTAGAACCTGAACCGGTGGGGTAGCTTTCGTTTCCGTTTCGTGACTGATATAGAAACCCTCCCGTAGACCACTGGGGACGCAGCGACGTCCGGTGCGAGGATCCAGAGGTAGCGTCGATCCCACCGGTTCTTTTTTCTCAACAGCAAGGAGCAAACGAAATGAGTATCGAAGAACGAGAGCACAACAACGAACTGACAATTCGTACCGAGACCGAAGAGCAAACCGACCGCATCCTGCGCGTGCTTGAAGAAGCCGAAGAGGAAGGCGAGCTGGACTTCGGATTCACCTGCATCCGCAACACTTACCCGAGGTAGCTGTCATGGACAAACCGATTGCAATGGCACTACACGAGGCTCTCGAAGATCAGGGCTGCGAGGTCCGCTTCAGAGACGACTACTCCGGGCGCGGCATGTACGGCAAAGACACCTGCGCCATCAGCGGCGAATTCGGCTGGGGCGACGTAGCGCGAGCATGGGCTAACGTCTGCGTACAGGACGACGATTACCAACCTGACGACCTCCAGTTCTCATGGGATGCCATGGGACTGGGTACCGTCATCTACTAGGAGCAAAGCAATGGCTAACGAGAAATACAGACCACCGCACATGCCGTACAAGATCCGCGAGCTGATCAAGCTCAGGAAGTTCGACGCGGCACAAAAGTGCACCGATGAGAACGTCGCATTCTACGACGCGAAGATCGGCGAACAGCAGGATCTCTTCCTCGAAGCTCAGGTCGCCAAGATGGGGCTCGAAATGAACGCGGACAACAAGCTCGCTGCAGCGGTGAACACACCGAAGCGCAGGGTGCCTCGGTCTCGCGCGCTGGGAGCCGATCATGCCTAGAGTCACTTTCGTAAAGAAGGCCCGCAAAGACAACCCGGTGTGCAAGGCCGGGGAGTCCTACTACTGGTGGAAGTTCCGGCACGGTGGCAAGCGCTACTCGCTGACACGACCACGTCCCAGTCAGCTGACGCAGTCTCCGTACTACAGCACCATCAGGTCGCTGATCGAGCACTGCGAAGACCAGACAGTCACCGACGAGGAGACAGTCGAGGAGCTGAAGGAGCACGTGCGTGACGAGCTGGAGTCCGCCCAGTCTGAATGTCAGGACTCGCTGGACAACATGCCCGACTCTCTTCAGTACTCGCCCACGGGGGAACTGCTGCAGGAGCGCATCGACGCATGCGACTCAGCGATCAGCGATCTCGACATGGTCGATGAGTTCGACTTCGACGAGGAAGACTTCGAGCGCGAAGAGTTCGACGGCATGGACATCGATGAGGATGACCGGCACGAGGCTGAAGTCGAGCACGAGAAAGAGCAGGACGAACTTGAGAAGCAGCACGAGGCCGACGAGGAGTCGCGTCGTGAGCAGGAGCTGATCGAGTGGTGTGAGTCCTCGGTCGAAACGATCATCGAAGCCATCGGCAACTGTGAGGTGTGACATGAGCGCATTAGACGACAACAGGCGCAAGCACGACACCCTGCGGGTGATGGTCAACGACGCATGCAACGGACTGCTGGAACCGATACAGGACCGCATCAAGAACGTTGCACGCAAGGCCTACTACCTCGGCGTGCGTGATGGAATGGAGCTGGCGCAGGAACGCATGAAGCAGCCGCGCAAGCTCTGGATACACGGCAGAGAGTACGACCTGTCCAAGGGCGAAGACGTCAAGGCAATCGGCGAAGTGATCGGCGACTGTCAGGACAGGCAGGCACCGAACGATCTCGCCCTAATCGCGAGCACCCTGTTGGGTGCCGCACTGGAGGTGAACAATGAACGAAGTCATCGTCTGGATGCTTGTACTGGTGACACCTGATGCGATGGTCGAACGTCAAGCGTTTGATACGCGTCATCACTGCATGGCTGTCGGTACGGGCTACGCTGAGAGATCCATCTGGAAGCGTCAAGAGGAAATCGAAGTCGATGGTTTCTTCTGCGAACCGCAGCCTCAGGAGGCGCGCGTGGAAGAACTGCCGAAGTGCCTTGCGCCCGTAGACCAATGTAGCTGAATGCTCCGGCCCCGTAACGCGTCATGGCGACGGGGTTTTTTCAGATCTGGGCTATTTGACATAATCCACACACTTGACACGGGAGCGCTCCTGTGAGACAATGAGTGCAAGTTGGGAATTCACTCAACGATCAAGGAGCAAACCAATGTTAATGTTCAGCAAAGAAGACAACACCGTAAGCCGCGAACAACTGCGCAACTATGACGACGCAGCCCTCGCACTCCACACCCGCTCGCACAAGCCCGTTCCTTTCTCTAAGGGCGTCGATCTGATTCAGGACGTCGCCGAGTCCAAGGGCTTCCGCTTCGGCGAAGAGCAGTACGTACTGGCCCGCAACGACACGCAGCTGTTCGGCCTGATCGAAGTCACGAACTTCACCACCGAAGAGAGCAAGGTCTGCTTCGGCGTTCGCAGCTCGATCAACAAGTCACTCAGCTGGCAGCTGTGCGGCGGCGAGTCCCTCGCGATCTGCACCAACCTCGACCTGTTCGGCTCAGTCGTCCTGAGGCGCAAGCAGACGTCGCAGGTGATGTTCGATCTGCGCACGCTGGTCGATGGCTTCATGGGCCAGTTCACTCGCTCAGTCGAGTGGAGGCAGGAGCAGGTAGCGCGCTACAAGCAGGCGCAGCTGAAAGACGCTGTCGCGAATCACACCATCATCCAGATGCTGCGTCAGGACATCATCGTCAGCAGCAAGGTGCAGAAGGTGGTTGACGAGTACTACGAGCCCAGCCACGCCGAGCACCTCAACGATGCAGGCGAGCGCACGAACTGGACGCTGTTCAACGCAGCGACCGAAGCGTTCAAAGGTTCACCCATCAGCACGTACACCGAGCGCAGCCAGAAGCTGCACACGCTGATCGGATCCGCGACCGACTACGCACTGCGCGAAGCAGCCTGATCACACCGACTGCTCCCGGCCCCCGACGGCTTCGGCCCGAGGGGGCTTTTTTATTTCACGCGCTGAAAATCGAGCAAGGAGGCCTATTTAACATAATCCAGCTATTTGACACGGGAGCGCTGCTGTGATATAATGACTCATCTTTCAACAAAACGGCAACACCTCAGGAGCAGACATGTCAGTCATCAAACTTTCCAAGTACCAAGAAGACGTCCTCAGCTGGGTACGCGATCACATCGAAAGCATGGGGCGCGTAGTCGCACTCATCGTCGAAGCGGTCGCAGGCTCAGGCAAGACGTTCACCATCGTGCAGGCAGCGCAGCTGATCCCTGCCGCCCACAAGGCAGTGTTCCTCGCCTTCAACAAATCCATCGCAACCGAGCTGGGGCACAAGCTCCCTGACCACGTCGAGTCGAAGACACTCAACGCACTGGGCTGGGCACTGTGCCGCTACCGTCTCGGCAAGCACATCACCGTTGATCGCAACAAGACATTCGACCTGATCGACAAGCACCTGCCCGAGGAGTCGCAGCCTGTACGCGCGGACCTGCTCAGCATCATCGGCAAGGCCAAGGCGCACGGACTCATCCCCAAGGGCATGCGCATACCGAGCGGCACGTACGAGGCCACAGACGAGCGCTGGGACCAGCTCATGGACAAGTACGACATCGACCCCGTGCTCGAAGGCGTAGGCAACGCGACGTTCATCAACTGGTGCAACATCCTGCTCAAGGCGGGACTCGAAGAGCAGAACGTTTTCGACTTCGATGACCAGCTGTACATGCCGGTCGCACTGGACCTGCCAGCGTGGGGCTACGACTGGATCATCATCGACGAGGCGCAGGACGTGTCACACGTGCAGCGCACGCTGCTACGCAAATTCATCAAACGTGATGGTCGCCTGATCGCAGTCGGCGACAGCCGCCAAGCCATCTACGGATTCCGAGGTGCGGACTCGAAGTCACTCGCCAACATCGGTCGAGTGTTCAACGCCGAGACGCTGCCCCTGTCGATCAGCTACCGCTGCCCGCGCGCAGTCGTCGAGGTAGCGCAGCGCATCGTGCCGCACATCGAGGCGAGCGAGACTGCCGAGGATGGCGAGGTGCTCATGCCGACCAGCTGGGACGTCGAGTCATTCAGCGACGATGACCTCGTAGTCTGCCGCACGACTGCACCGCTGATCGAGCTGGCATACAAGTGCATCAGCGAGGGCAGGCCAGTGCACGTGATGGGACGCGAGATCGGCAAGGGTCTGGTCAACGTGGTCAAGAAGTCAGCAGGCAAGACATGCAAGACCATCGAGGATCTGCACCCCCGGCTCGACAAGTGGCAAGAGCGCATGATCAAGAAGGCCGACAAGAACGAGGCCAAGATCGCAGCGGTACAGGACAAGCGCGACTGCATCAACATCCTCGCAGCTGGGCTCGACACCGTCGATGAACTGATCAAGAACATCGAGGACATCTTCAGCGACAGCAAGCAAGGCGTCACGCTCGCGACAGTGCACAAGGCCAAAGGCCTCGAAGCACCGCGAGTGTTCATCCTGAACCCTGACTCGATGCCATCACCATGGGCACGTCAGGAATGGCAGCTCGAACAAGAGCGCAACCTGCAGTACGTAGCAGTGACGCGCGCACTCGAAACCCTCGTCTACCTCCCGCTGGAAACGGTGGGAGTGTAGGCACCAACACGCAAAGCAACGGAGCAAACCAATGTTAAAGATCTACCACTACGCAAGGCTAACCAAAGATGAGCGCGACCTCGTGAACAGTGCCGATGGTGGCTGGGAAGCATCACCCCGGCTGCGCAGGTACGCAGACATCACGACGAGTGCCAAGCCTGTCGCCGTCATCGATGGACTGATCGAGCGCGAGTACAACCTCGTCGCGACAGTCGATAGCGATGACCTCGAAGACGGGTTCAGGTACACCAATCACATCGAGCACGCATGGCACAAGCAGCCTGCAGCAATCGTCACACCGCTGCCCGGTGATCACCGCTCGACATCAGTCGGTGACATCGTGGTCCGGGATCAGTCCACGTACATCGTGGCACCCACGGGGTTCACGCTACTGGGCGAAGAGGTGAAGCCCAAGCCACTGGCCCGAATCGAATACGGAAAACTGGAGGTAGTGAAATGAACTCGCACGACACACACGCAATCTATGACCAGATCGTCACGCAGGCCGAAGACCTGATGAGCCGCAACAAACGCGAGGCACGTCCGAAGGGATGGATCATCGTGTCACGCGGCTACGAGATGCTGTCGCTGGACGTGAACGGTGAACGCGACGAGAACATCGTTGACTATGTTGATGACGACAAGCTCACGCCTGAGGTGATACAGGAGTACATCGACGACGTGCGCAAGGCTGGCAGTGCATACCTTGCCATCGGTTACGGTGTCGATCAGGCCGACGATCAGGAAGGCTACGACTGCGGCGACTACTCGCCCATGCATGACTGGATCGACTTCGACAACATCCCAGTCTAACCCTCACGCGTACACGTACGCACGAGCGCGCATGCCTCCGGGTGTGCGCGTTCTTTTTTATTGGGGCACCCCACGGCAGCGCTTCCGTCTATTTAACATAATCTGGGAGGGGGGCTATTTAACATAATCACCGGATTTGACACACCAGCGCTCCTGTGGTATAATGGGTTTTCAGTCACAGGAACGGAGCAAAAAATGATCGACGCGAAACTCATCACCAACGCAATCAGGGCACTCGGCCACACACCCGTGACCGTACCTGCTCACATCCCCAACGGCATATGCATGATCCGCGCACGTCGCGCAGATCGTCAGTGTTTCCCAGACCACCGGCTGCAGGCACTCGCTGCGCAGTTCGGTTTGAACTGGGAACTCACCGACATCGACGCCGACAACAGCTACTGGATTCTGGAGGTATAGACAAATGAAATTCACATTCAAAAAACTACTGAACATCGACAGCAACCCGAAGACCGTCAAGGGTCAGGCGCACGGCTTCATGACTGCAGTGCTCTACCTTGCACCGTACAAGGCGAGCGGCTTCAACGTATGCCCAATGGCCGAGCAGGCTGGGTGCTTCGCGGGATGCCTGAACACTGCAGGCCATGGCGGCATCGCGAAAGGCGGCAAGCGCATGCGCACCGCTGCAGGCATGTTGCCCGCGAACCAGATCCAGCGCGCACGCATCGCACGCACGCGGCTCTTCGTAAATGACCGGGACGCATTCTTTGATCGGCTGCGCAAAGAGATCGACGCGTTCCTGCGCAAGGCCGAGCGTGCAGGCCTGACGCCAGTGATCAGGCTCAACGGTACCAGCGACATCCAATGGGAAAAGATCCCCGTGCGCAGCGCGTACCCGGTCGAGGCCTTCGGCGCGACGATCTTCGACATCTACCCGGACGTGCAGTTCTACGACTACACCAAAATCTTCAAACGGTTCGAGCGTCCGCAGCCTGACAACTATCACCTCTCGCTCAGCTACTCGCTGGCGTCACGCAAGTACGCGGCAGCATGCACGCGAGCCCACGAGAAGTTCGGCGCGACGCTGGTCTGCGTAGTCCGCGACGCTGAGGTCCGCGACTTTCACGTCGAGCTTGGCGGCATCGATGGCGACGAGCACGACCTCAGGTTTCTGGATCCCGACGGCTCGATGGTCTACCTGAAAGCCAAGGGCTCAGCCCGCAAAGATCGCAGCGGCTTTGTGATCGACTAATTCATTTTTCCACAGGAGCATAATCATGACTACATCAACTCACTTTTTCGCAACGTGCGTGTTCGGCTGGGCAACGGCTGACACGCGAGACGAGGCCATCGAGAAGCTGGTCAACCGGTTTCGCGGTGACGTCAAGCAGACCATGGTCAACTGCCAAAAGGATGGCATGCCGGGGTTCTACATCTGGACGTGCCAAGTGAACGCGCCCGCCGATGAACCGTACAAGATCGAGTGGTTCGCCCCGGTCGGCGTTGACACGGAAGCGCACGAAGAGTACGCGGTGACCTACCTGACGCAGAAGAAAATGGCATACGGTCGGACCTACGAAGGCGAGGCCAAAGCACTGCGCAAAGAGCTGGAGAAAATGGAGGCAGCAGCATGAATATCTGGAATCAACATTACGAATGCACGGGCTGCGGCTGGGTCGGTCACGAAGACGATCTGCGCAGTGAATGCGTGTTCGCGGAGACGCGATTGGAGCCCGCTGAGTATGAAGCGTACTGCCCGGACTGCGGACAGAACGCGGACCAGATGGACGAGGTCGAGCTGATGGAATGCCCGACCTGCAGCGAGATCAGCTTGCCATCGAGCGGTGGTGAATGCATCGAGTGTCATCACGAGGTGCACTTCTAAACTACACGGCAACGCAGCAACAGGAATCGGCTCGCTTCGGCGGGCCTTTTCTTTGCCCGATAGTAACGCGATAGTCAATGGATAGGACTGCAGGTTACTGATTCACAAGGGATAGTAGTGGATAGTAGGATAGTAGCGTCTAATCACTCTCACACTCAGAGACACAGACAGAAACTCCCTATATATAAAACCTCTCTCTTACTATGTACTATCCTACTATTCTACTATTCAGGGGTTCTAGCCCGCATGGCTCTGCGGTTTCCCGGATAGTAGCTGTTACTATTCTGGCGTTATTGTCCTATCGGGATGGCGGCGCTCGCGAACAGCGGCTTAACATAAGCCCGCGTTCGTCTATACTACATAACGTCAGCGCTCCCGCGTAATGTGGCTAGCATACGCAGCCACGTGACGCAAGCGCATGTCAACATAATCAGGGATGGCGTGCAGTGCGCTGGGCATTGCCCCACGTCCCGCACCACGCAAGGCCTGCGCACTGCGTGCGCTTGCCAGCGTGTAGCGTGGGGGCAGAGTGAATGAGTCGTGATGCGCGTAGCGCGATCACACTCATATCACATCTGCGCTTCCGTGTCAAGCAGTCGCACGCGCGCAACAACTTGACATAATCTGACAGGCCGCTTCCGGGCAGGAAGCGTGCCATGTTACATAATCCGGGGCGCGCCGACTTGACATAACGTCGCGCTCGGCAAGCAGCGTGCCAGTTAACATAATGCAGGGTGGCACCCCGCACATCTGTATTATGTCCACTTTACATAATGCGCCTCCCATTTGAATATTTTTCA
>SPJK01082335.1_pt1 | contig 10136 bp, 13 predicted proteins | sample 3741771 | NCBI WGS metagenome assembly SPJK01 (sample SAMN10925997, study PRJNA522277) | cold seep metagenome | isolation source: Elba SIP-enriched marine methane seep metagenome, extraction at timepoint T2 | place: Italy: coast of Elba, Mediterranean Sea
CGCGCCAGCATGACATCCAGCGTGACAACAATCTCAGCGGCCATCAGATAAACCCGTCATTCTCAAGCTTCACTTTCACGGCATCCTGGAAGATCAGCGCAAGGCCGTGCAGGATCACGCCCATCATCGTCACGGCAAGTGCGAGGTCGGTGAAGTCCCATTCGACGCCGCGCACGTCACCCGTGACCCATTGCAGTAGCGTCGGACCGAAAATGCCTGCCCATAATCCCGCCCAGATCAGGCTGTTCGCGCCGCTCTTGAACGTGTCGATATTCTTTTCGGTAAACACTTCACCCTCACCGCAACGCCCGAACAGAAGCGCGAAATCGCCAATCGCCCAGGCGATGAGAATGGTCGGCGCTGCCTTGATGATGCCAATCCAGAAACCGTTGAAAATCGCGATCCAGTCGCGTGAGTCCTGATAGACAATCCCGCCAACTTCTTCACCGACAAAGTAAGATACGTTGAGACACAGGATCGCGACGACGACCCAAGCGACCCAGGTCAGGGTTTGGTGCGTCTGCTGTGTGGATTCTGGGTTTGAATTTGTCATTCTACACTCCTCGTTGAAGTGAGATATAACAAAAAATTATCGTAATACAATAATTAATTATTCAAATAGCGATAATAATAATTGAGTCATTTGATTTGACGTTTGCGCCGCGCCCGGAAAAACTCTGAGAGCAAGTCGCCAGCTGCTTCGGCATTGGCTTCATCCTGCACGATCTCAGGGTGCCAATGGCAGGTCGGTTGTTCGAAGAAACGCGGACCATGGATGACCGCGCCGCCTTTCGCATCGGCGGCGGCAAACACGATTTTCTCCAGCCGAGCAAAACTGATCGCACCAGCGCACATCGCGCAGGGCTCGAGCGTGACATAGAGATGCAGACCGGGCAGTCGATAGTTGCCAAGCATTTGAGCTGCGGCGCGAATCGCGCGGATTTCGGCATGCGCGGTCGGGTCATGATCGGCGATCGGTTGGTTGTGCCCCTCGGCAACAATTTCGCTGTGCGCAGGATCAAAGATCACGGCGCCCACGGGAACTTCGCCGAGGTCAGCTGCGTGCTGCGCCAGCTCTAGCGCGCGGGTCATCGGGTCTTGCGTGTCGGTCATCTCTTCCCCATCGCGCCAGAGCGGCCTAAAGGCAAGCCATGCGCATCGTTGCCGGACAGTATAAGGGACGGCCCATCCAGGCTCCCAAGACCCAGGCCACCCGCCCGACATCTGATCGGGCGCGCGAAAGCCTGTTCAACATGATCGCCCACGCGACCTGGGCCCCCGCGCTCGAAGGCGCGCGCGTGATCGATTTATTCGCAGGATCGGGCGCTCTCGGACTGGAGGCCTTGTCGCGAGGGGCCGGTTATTGCCTGTTTGTCGAAACCGCGTCCGCTGCGCGCGGCGCGATCCGAAACAATATTGAGGCGTTCAACCTGTTCGGCATGACCCGCATCCATCGGCGCAGTGCGACAGAACTTGGCAGTTTGCCAACAGGTTCTACCGAGCAGTTCGACATTGCCTTCCTTGATCCCCCTTATCATCAGGGTCTGGTCGAACCCTGCCTCGCGAGCCTGAAAGCAGGCAACTGGCTTTCAAACAATGCGCTTGTCGTGGTCGAGACCGCGGGCGATGAAGACCCCGTCCTCACCGACTGGACTGTCGTATCAGAGCGTGAAAGCGGCGCAGCGAAATTCTGGTTTTTGACCCGGCCCTAGTCTTCGAGGAACTCGGTGCGCAGATCGACGCTCGACTCCCCGGTGCCGAGGTACTTCGCGCAAGACTTCAGCCAATGCTCTGCCTCGGCGCGGCCTTTGTCGCGGAGGCCGGTCAGGAACGTCCAGCTGGTATCATATTTGGTTTGTAGCGAGAGATCGCGCAGCACCTGACCGCCGCGCACCGCGTGAATGGTCAGGCGGCGATACTGCTCCGTCGCGCTGTGCGTCAGCAGGCCATCATCGAGCAGTTTTTGCACAAAAGCGATGGCACGCAGTTCACCAATCAGCGAGGCGTTGAAACTGATTTCATTCAGCCGATCCATGATTTGCGGCACTCGGCGCGGCACGCCGAGGCGCGAGATCGGATTGAGCAGAACCAGCAATACGTCTCGCGGCGCGTCGGCATAGATTAGGGGGAACAGGCTTGGATTGCCCATATAGCCACCATCCCAATAGGCATTGCCATCGATCTCGACCGCCCGGAATGTTTGCGGCAGACAGGCCGACGCCAGGACCGCGTCGCGCGAAATTTCGCCATCGCGAAACACTTTTACGCGTCCGGTTTCGACATTGGTCGCTGACAAAAACAGATCGAGCGGCGCCGCGTGCACCGCGTCAAAATCAATCGTCTCATCGAGCACGTCGCGCAGCGGATTTATGTCGAACGGGTTGAACTCGTAGGGGCTGGCAATGCTGGTAAACGCCATGGCCGCCTGAAACGGCCCGAATGGTAGCGCGTTGAACGGAGAATTGCTCCATGAATAGGTTGAAAAAGGCGCGCCTTTTTCTGAAACAGTGCGCCAATAGCGTTCGAGCGAGGCTTTAGCGCCGTCGCTGCCAGCTTCGGCCAGGCCGGCGGCAAAAGCGACAACATTCGTCGCGCCGGCTGAAGTGGCGGTGATCGCCTTGATCACGAGGCGTGGTTCCTCGGCCAGGCGATCAAGCACGCCCCAGGTGAAGGCACCATGTGCCCCGCCGCCTTGAAGCGCGAGGCTGATCGATCGGGTTTTGCGTTTCGGCATGACGGCCACTTTGCTCATTGCAGTCCCTTTGGCACAATCTTTTTGCGTGGTCTTCAGGTTAAAGTGTGCAATCTGCCTGCCATGCCAGCGAATCCTGTTCCTGTTGATGAGTTAAGACCCGTGCCTGCGGTTGGGGTGGTCTGTATTCGGGGTGACGAAGTCTTGCTGATCCGGCGCGGTACACCGCCAAAGCAGGGCGAATGGTCTATCCCTGGCGGCAAGATCGAACCCGGCGAACCGGCAAAAGCGGCGGCGCTGCGGGAACTCAGGGAAGAAACCAGCGTCGACGCGGCTTTGGAAGGCCTGATCGATGTCGTTGATGCGGTGTTTCAAAACAGCTCCGGTGCGCTGATTACACGCCACTACGTCCTGATCAACTTTGTCGCGCGCTGGCAATCCGGTGAGCCTGTTGCGGGTGATGATGCCGCAGACGCACGGTTTTTTCACCAATCTGAGTTAGGATCTCTGCAATTGTGGAGCGAAACCCGGCGAATAATCGATGCGGGCTTTGCGCTTCTCAACGCGCAAGAGGGCCGGACATGAGTTTCGGAAACTGGATTCAGGTGGGAAATCCCGTGCGGCTGCAGGATGCACCGCCGGAGGATGGCGATTCGAGTGCGGCAGATCCGATCGGCGCGATCTCTGAAACGACGGCGCAAGCCACCGAGGCTGCGACAGAGTTTCTCGGCTGGGTCGGCTCCGGGGAATTGTCAGCCCTGATTGCGCTCGGCCTGGTGATTGGATTTACCGCCGCGCAATGGCTGGCGCGATGGGCAATTCTGAAAGGCATTGTACGTTTGCCGAGCAGCGATGATTACTCGATCGCGGCTCTGTTTCAGCGCGTGATCAAACGGTTCCACATCTATTTCATGGTGATGATCGCGTTTGCGGTGACCGACGCAATGCTCGGCCTGCCCAACGCGGTATCGGTGATCGTCAAGATCTTCTTTGTGCTCGCAGCCATTCTGCAGATCGCGGAATGGGTTCAGGAATTCGCCGTCGGGTTCATTCGGCGCAATGTTGCGCGCTCCAGCGGCGACGCGCGGGCGCTTGCTTCGGCTTTTAATATCATCAAATGGTTCATCAGTGTCGCGGTCTGGTCGGTCGCGCTTCTGCTGATCTTGGACAATGTCGGTGCCGACGTCACAGCCTTGCTTGCAGGTCTGGGTATCGGTGGTATCGCCATTGGTATTGCGGCCCAGGGCGTGTTTCGCGACCTGTTTTCATCGCTCTCAATCGTAATCGACAAGCCGTTCCAGGTCGGCGACACGGTCCGCTATGGTGAGAGCTGGGGCATCGTCGAAGACATTGGCCTCAAGACGACACGCGTACGGTCTAAAACCGGCGAGCAGATGATTATCTCCAACACCAATCTGCTCGATTACGAGATCCACAATATGCAGCGCATGTCGCGGCGGCGGATCGAAACCGTATTCGGCGTCATCTATCAGACCGAAGCCGGTCTTGCCGATCGGGTGCCGGAAATCGTTGCGGAGATCGTCAAGGACGTTCCGGCAGTGGATTTCGAATATTGCGGCATGTCAGCCTTCGGCCCAAGTTCACTGGACTACACTTTGGTATTCTATTCACTGCAGCCCGATTTCAATCGCTCAATGGCGGCGCAGTCGCGGGTATTGCTGGCATTGTTTCGGGGATTGCAGGAGCACGGTCTCGAATTCGCCTATCCCACGCAAACTCTATTCATCGAAAATGTGTCTGAGAAGGTGAAAGCTTAACGCTACTCGACGGTCCAACCGCGCGGCGTTTTCTTTGCTTCCAGCGTGATCGTGCCGTTCTCGGCCGTTTCCTGGTAGCGGGTTTGCGGCGCTTCGGCTTTCGAACCTGACAAACGCAGAATGAGTGCAAACGCTGCGAGCGCGATGCCCGCCACCGCTGTAGCAACGGCAATCATGCCGGCCATGAAAATGATCGCGACAGCGAGAACGCCTTTTGCAAACAGGTTTCCTGTCCGGCGCAAAAGGGCCAGGAGATTATGGGGAAAGCCAAACGGTGCAGTGTGAGTCGCGGTCATCGTATCCTCTTCTTACCACTTAGATGGCTTGCAAGGAAGGTGCCGTCAACGGCAAGATTGTGACCATTGTTCAATTAACTGCGATCAAACCTCGTTCAGCACGGATCCGCGCATAGGCGCTGGTAATCGTCGCAGCTTTCTCATGTGCAGCATGTTCGAACTCGCGCGGGGCGCCGTTCTGGAGCACCCGGTCCGGGTGATTATCCGCCATCAACCGGCGATAAACACGCCGAATATCCTCGAACTCGGCGTCATGTGCGACGCCGAGGATGTGATACGGATCATCGCGATCTGCACCCATATGGCTGGCTTTGATGCGGCGGAAAGTTGCCTCGGTAAAGCCAAACGCCTCGGAAACGGTGCTGAGATAAGACATCTCATCCTCAGTGACCACGCCGTCTGCCGTCGCGATCATGAACAGGCCGTCGAGAACGCCTTCCAGCAAACACGGTCTGGCGGCATACTTCCGGCCAATTTTGCGGGCATAGGATTCATAGCCTTTGACCGTCTGCTGCGCGAGATTGAAGACGCGCCGCACCGCCGCGGCATCTTTCGGAGCGGTCTGAAAGACGCGAGAAAACACCATAATCTCGTCATCTGTAACGCGGCCATCGGCTTTCGCCATTTTGGCACCAAGGCCGACCACAGCGGCGGTAAATCCGACATCATTCGGATCTGGCGCACATTCGAGATCCGCGGGCAGCGGTTCATCCACCGCGTCCACGTCAAACAAGCGTTTTCCGCTCTCGATCAATCGTTGCCACATCGACATGGGCCCACCTATAGCGCGTATTTTCGAAGAGTGTCAGTGGGCAATACTGACATGTCTGTTCAGTAGGGCGGGGCGCCGTTTATTAAATTGGAGTCACGTTTCATCTATTTCGTATATCATGCCGTATAGAAAAACGACACCGATATGGTTCGGGTCGTAATTTCATTCGGAGAATTCCCCGTGAAACTCACCACGCTCTTCCTTTCTGTAAGTCTCTTCGCTGCACCGGCTTTTGCCGAACAGTGCGCCTCCAAATCCAATGCCCGGGTGGTTGACGCCAGCTATGCAACTGTCGTGGCCGGTGAGACCTACACCAAGTCCAAGTCAGACATCGTTGAAACAGCCGCCGCTGCCGGGTCATTTGCGACACTGCTCGCCGCTGCCGAAGCAGCTGGTCTGGTTGATGCGTTGAAGGGCGACGGTCCATTGACGGTTTTCGCGCCGACCGATGCCGCGTTCGCGGCTCTGCCAGAGGGCACAGTTGCGACCCTGCTCAAGCCAGAAAACAAAGAGGTACTGGCGGGCGTACTGAAACTGCACGTGATCGCGGGCGCCAAAGTCAAATCTGAGGACCTGGCCGGTCAGCAGATCACAGCCAGCTCGCTCAATGGTGATTTGTCAGTCGACGGCACGGATGGTGTTGTCATCACAGCGCCGGGGTCAACTGCGACCGTGGTTGCCGCCGATATTGGCGCATCGAACGGTGTCATCCACGTCATCGACACGGTTCTTTTGCCTAGCGGCTAAGAGACTGAAAAATGCGGATGAGCCGTGCGTCCCCCCATAACCGGCTTATTCGCATCGTCCCGCCAGTGCCCTTGCTGGCGGGACGTCCCTTTTCTCGGGGGCGAGGAGAGCGGGCGTCGCTGAAAGACCTATTTCGACCGGTCAGCTTTCAGCGCCGCGATCTCTTGTTTGAGCTCGGTCAGCAATTCGAGGATCTGATTGCGTTCCTTGTCCGCAGATCCAAATTCCTCGTCCATTTCTTCCTCGATCTCTTCCAGATGCTCATCTGTCGCCGCACGTTGCTCGGCAGCGAGTGCGTCGACGATCAGCGCGATGAACAGGTTCAGGACGGCAAAGCTCGCCACGAAAATGAATAACAGGAAGAAGAACGGCGCGAAGGGGTGGCCGTCATCGACAACTTTCTGCACGACTTCAAAGCGCCACCCATCCATCGTCATCACTTGAAACAGTGAATAAGCAGAGCTTGGCAGATCGCCGAAGAGCTGCAGGACCTCCGGATTGTCGGTATCGCCAAACATGTTCGTCGCCATGACCGCGCCGACATAGGTCAGAAGCGCGAGAACGGCCAGGATCGCCCCCATGCCCGGCAGGGCTTTCAACAAGGCTTCGGTGATCCGCCGCATCATCGGCACAATGTGCAGCAGACGCAGGATCCGCAGCACCCGCATCGCCCGCAGCACCGAGAACGCGGCGCCGCCAGGCACCAGGGAGATGCCGACGACAAAGAAATCAAACCAGTTCCAGCCTTCGCGGAAAAAGTTCAAGCGATACACGGTGAGTTTCAGCGCGATTTCGATCGCAAAAATGATCGTCACAGCCTGGTCAAACCAGCTGAGCGACGAGACAAAGTCGGGGGCCAGCGTTCGCTCATAAGTCAGAACGCCGAGAATGATCGCGTTGGCGATGATCAGCGTGGTGATAAAGTTTCGAAAGAACTTGCCTTCAATCGCCGTTTCAAGCCGCGAATTGCTAGACTCAAGATCAAGTGTGCCTTGCTTCATGACTGAGTGCCTCTCCGCTCCCACGCGCGATTCGCCCTTCGCGTTTTAGCGCTCTGGAACGCCGGATCAATCAGTGGAGACGTAAATGCGTACGCCAGTGAACAGAAAAGCGCCGTCATCGGTTTTCAATCCCAGCGTCTGGGCGCGCTCGAGGCAGCCGTCAGGATCAGGATGAATGACGGAATAACTGGACAGATAATCGCGCGGTCCCGGCACGACCGAAATCGTATGCTCACCCATCTCAAGCTCGAAAATGCCATGCCCCACCGGTGTTGATGGCACGTTCAGGACATTGCCCCATCGTTCGCTCAGAGTTTGCGGTTCAACGGCTGTCACCTCCATTCGGACGAGCGCGCCAGGGCGACTATTTGTGCGCCAGTCCGGTCCGCCCCACAGCCAGGAGCCTTCAGGATGCGCTTCGTCGACCGAAACAATGGCGCCGCCGATATCTGCTGGATGCAAGTGGCTGGCTGAAATATCGGATCGATCAATGTTCCAGACCCGGCGGATCTGTAAATCATCTGCCCGCTTGCGGACGCCGGCAAGGTCTTCGGTCTGAAATATCGCCATGTAACCGCCAATGCCATCGCTGCGATCCATGAACCGTCCCGCAGCGGAGTTGTCCTCGATCGGCACAACGACTTCCAGAAACTGATCGCCGAGCGCGAAGACGCCATTGGTCAATCCGAACTCGCGCACGCCGGGATCAACGAATCCCTCACCCAGTTCGAGCACGGTTCTGAGACGTTCAATATCGTCGGCGTCTTTGGAGGCAAATACGAGCTGTCGAATGCGGGGAAGGGTCATGATTAATCTGCCGAAGTTGTTGTGTCGCTGACGATTTTCCATTCGCCGTCAATCTGGTTGAAAATCAGGGTGAAAAGGCCGGACGGGCGATCTGCGTCGCGCTGCAGGGCCCAGGCACCATGCACGACCGCGGCGTCATCGGCCAGCATCACAATACTGAGCTCGTTAAAGGCAAGTTCGCCCATCAAAGCGCGATTGGAATAGCGCTCATGGTAGCCGTCGCGTGTGTCCTGCCAGCCATAAGTGACGCGTCCGCCCGAGGCGAAGCGCAGCTCCGGCGACACCCAATAGCCTTGCATGAAGCCGTCAATGTCGCCGCTATTCCACGCCGCTTGCTGGTCTGAGATGACGGTGCGTATGCGATCCTCTTCTGTGACCTCCGTGCCCAGTAATTGTGTATCATTGATGTTGAGGTTCACCGTGCAGCCCGGCACCGTCACGGCGAGCATGCATCCGACCAGGAAAGGTTTATACTGCATTGAGGCGCGCTCCGGGGCTGTTCGATCCTATTGAAATCATTTACCCGGATGGACAACTTGGCAAGGGCGCAGATAACTGCGCCTGGCAAGTGGGAGCAAATACTGATGACGATGTCCCTGCTGATTCTGGGCGGCTTTATTCTTTTGTTCGCAGGCGGAGAAGCATTGGTTCGCGGATCAGTGGGCGTTGCGCGCAAGGCCGGTATGTCTGAGCTGGTGATTGGTCTCACGCTGGTTGGTTTTGGTACCAGTCTGCCGGAATTGGTGACCAGTCTCGAAGCCTTGAGTGAAGGCGCGGTCGGCATCTCGATTGGGAACGTGATCGGCTCAAACGTCGCCAATATTTTGCTGGTGATCGGTGCTGCAGCCTTTGTGAGGTCAATCCTCACAAATCCTGAAGCGCTGCTGCGGGACGGTATTTTCATGATCGCGGTGACGATCGTGTTTGCGGTCGTCGTCTGGATCGATGGATTTACGCGTCTCACCGGCATCTTGTTCACGATCTTGCTGGTCGCCTATCTCGCCACTTCAGTCATCCTCGATCGCAAGGCCAATAGCTCGGCTGGCCAGATGCACCAGCACGAAGCCGAAGAGTTCGACACAAACGATCCGATCTGGTTGTCGCTTCTGTTAACCATCGGTGGCATTGTCGGGGTCATCTTTGGCGCCAAGTTTCTGGTCGAGGGGGGATCTGGTGCCGCGCGGTTGTTCGGGGTCTCGGAGACGGTGATCGGGATTTCCATTGTCGCCATCGGGACCAGCCTGCCGGAGCTGGTGACATCGATCATGGCAGCCCGCAAAGGCAAGGCGGATGTTGCACTAGGCAATGTGCTTGGCTCGAACGTCTTTAACATCCTCGGCATTCTCGGAATTTCGGCGATTGTCTACCCGTTCTCCTTGATCGAAAACACGGCGATTGGCGTGCCGCTGGAAGTTGCGGCAATGCAGTTTGGGCAAGCCGCCAGCATGGTCACGTGGACCGATATGGGCGCTGTATTCCTATCTGTCATCTTGTTGGTTGTGTTCGCTTATACGGGTCGCAAGATTGCGCGCTGGGAAGGTGGGATCCTGCTCTCGGCCTATTTGTTGTATATGGGCTTGCGCTTCGATCTGATCCCGACCTTTGGGAGCTAAAATGGCAGATAAAGACATCTATTCCAGCCTCGATCAGCTGGGACAACAAAGCTCGGCGCCGGGTTCGCCGGACGATGCAACGCTGGAACGCGTGCAGAACCCGCATCCTGATACCCTGTATCTGGCGCGCTTCGTCTGCCCGGAATTTACCTCCTTGTGCCCGGTGACAGGTCAGCCGGATTTTGCCCACCTGGTCATCGATTACGCACCGGCGGAATGGTTGGTCGAAAGCAAGAGCCTGAAACTCTTCCTGACAAGTTTTCGCAACCATGGCAGCTTTCACGAGGACTGCACGTTGCGCGTCGGCAAAGACATCGCCGCCTTGCTCAACCCGCGCTGGCTCAGAATTAGCGGCTACTGGTATCCGCGCGGCGGTATTCCGATTGACGTGTTCTGGCAGACCGGTGACGTGCCGAGCGGACTATATGTC
>SPJK01013181.1_pt1 | contig 10135 bp, 9 predicted proteins | sample 3741771 | NCBI WGS metagenome assembly SPJK01 (sample SAMN10925997, study PRJNA522277) | cold seep metagenome | isolation source: Elba SIP-enriched marine methane seep metagenome, extraction at timepoint T2 | place: Italy: coast of Elba, Mediterranean Sea
AAGGATTCAATGGAATTGACACACCGTTGGTTAAAGCGCTGTTGCGACCACTTTGATAGTACGCCTACTAAATATGACTACCGACAGTTCCTATTTCCGATCGTGCAGGGTAGCACCTTCGAGGACTTGCGTAGAGCTTCCGCGGAAACGGTTGCGAGCTTTGATCGTCCGGGCAATGCTATAGGTGGACTTTCGGTAGGCGAAAAATCTGATGATATGTATCGCATCACCGAGCTGTGTTGTGATATCCTGCCGGCCGATAAACCTCGCTACCTGATGGGGGTGGGGACACCGGTAAATATCCTGGAGTGCATCGCCCTGGGAGTAGACATGTTTGATTGCGTACTCCCAACCCGCAATGCTCGCCACGGATTATTATATACGAGCGAAGGCATCATCAACATCAAGAATGCCAAGTGGAAGGATGACCACAGCCCAATCGACCCGAATGGCCCCTGTACCACCAGTGAGTATCACACGAAGGCATACTTGCGTCACCTGGTACATAGTGGTGAATTGTTAGGCGCTCAATTGGCTTCCGTACACAACCTCACATTCTTCTTATGGCTCGTTAAGGAAGCGCGTCAACACATACAAAATGGCGATTTTGCACGTTGGAAAGATGCGATGATCCCAAAACTGGAGCGGAGATTATAGAGTTTAAAAGTGTAAGAGTGAAAGAGTAGTGACTCAAGCAGCTTGAACATATACACCTTTCGACTTTTACCCTTTTACACCCAAATAGCATGCTAAAGAAAATTGATCGATACATCTTGAAGAAGTTTATGACGACCTTCTTCTTTACTGTTCTCATCTTTACGATGATTACGGTGATTATCGATTTTAGCGAGAAGGTGGAAAAGTTCGTCGAATCAGGTATTTCCAGAGAAGAAATTCTGCTAGGCTACTACCCCAATTTCGTCTTCTTTATTTACGGCATGCTTTTTCCTTTGTTCACCTTGATCTCAGTGGTTTTCTTCACCTCAAGACTGGCCAACAACTCAGAGGTGCTAAGTATTTTCAATGCGGGTATTAGTTTTCGGCGTTTTCTCCGTCCTTATATGGTCGGTGCATTGATCATAGCTGGATTGCATGCCATTGGTGGACACTATTTCATTCCGAAGGGAAATAAGACGCGCCTCAATATTGAGCAAACCTATTTCGACCCCAATCGCGATCAAGGTAAGACGCGCAACATTCACATGTTCCTCGGCCCGGATACGAAGGTATACATCAACTTCTGGAGGCGTCGAGACAGCACCATTCGCGATTTTCGCTTAGAGCACTTCAAAGACAATGAGTTGGTTTACCTGCTCAAAGCCACCAGTGCCGAATGGCAAGGCCCGCCCGACAACTGGCGCTTAAGTAATTATGAGATCAGGACCTTTGACGGCATGGAGGAGACCATAGAAATTGGCCAGGGCCAACAAATGGATACCACCTTTAGCCTCACCCCCGGCGACTTTGTAGATTACAAAGAGCAACACTCTATGATGACTACTGCAGAACTCCGTGCTTATATCAACAAGCAACGGTCAAGGGGAGTAGGCAATACCGGCAAATACGAAGCAGAGCTCCATCGACGAACGGCCGAACCCGTGACCGTCATCCTGCTAACCATCATCGGCGTTACCATTGCTGGCCGTAAAGTCAGAGGAGGCATGGGGTTCCATCTTGCAGCTGGCATCCTAATCGGCGCGGTCTTCCTAATTCTTTCCCGATTCTCTGCGGTATTCGCGGCTGGCCAGGCATTACCTGTGCTATTTAGCGTTTGGATGCCCAACCTAATCTTTGGTGGAGTAGCCCTACGGTTAATTGCCACGGCCCAGAAATAGTTTCTGTTTAACATTACCCGCATTTTAGGTAAACAAGGCTGCTAAAAGCACCTTTTTACACCTAATTCCTCTCTTCAACTACCTGAAATCAGGGTATTTCTGCTTTCAAAACAAGGAGGGGTTAAACAAAAACTCATTATTTTCATTATTTATTGAAAATATAAAATACAGTAGTTTGATTTTGCTGAAATCATATATATTTGATAATCAATAATTTACAAACAACAAAGAATCTAATTGGAAAAATTATTTAGTTGTATCTACATTTATTTTTCCTGAAAGCTTGGATTTTGTTTAGGTATTCCCTATTTTTGATTCAACAAAACGCCCTAATTCATTTCACAGCTTCAACGAAAGGTTCCATGTCGCAATTAGAGTTCTATAGCCACTTCGATAAAATGACTAGTCTGTTGCAGTCATTTGCATATAGCTTAACCAAGAATACAGAAGATGCCCGCGACTTGTACCAGGAGACTGCGTATCGAGCGTTAACCAACCGCGAGAAGTTTCGTCCGGGTACTAACTTTAAAGCTTGGTTGTTTACCATCATGAAGAACATCTTCATCAACAATTACCGGAAGAAAATGAAGGCCAACACCATCATGGACTCCACCGACAACCAGTACTACCTCAATTCTGGCAAGGTAACTATCGATAACGGAGCTGAAAGCAAAATCATGATGAAGGAATTAACCCGCATGATCGATGAGCTGGACGACAGCGTTCGGATTCCCTTCCTGATGCATTATCAAGGTTATAAGTACCAGGAAATCGCGGATTATCTGGAGCTCCCCCTTGGCACCGTAAAAAGCCGCATTTTCTTTGCCCGTAAAGGCCTCAAGTCACAGATTAAAGGCAGTTATGGCAAGTTGAATTTCTTCAAAAACGATATTCAGGTACAGTAAAATACCTGATACCCCCCGATTCTAATGACGACGGCAGCTGTGGATTCCATAGCTGCCGTCGTCATTTTTCCTAGCAGCTGTTTTGGTCACCTGGAAATGCCGCAGAAGGTAGTACATTAGCTGCTCAACGAACCTCCGATCCCCGTGCCACTAGATCGACAACAACAAGCTTTCTTTACCGAGCGCCTACTCGACTGGTACGACCCTTCTGATCGTCCGCTACCCTGGAAACACATTAGCGACCCCTACCTCATTTGGCTGTCGGAGATCATCCTTCAGCAAACCCGTGTTGAGCAAGGAAGAGCCTACTACGATCGCTTCCGCACCAACTATCCAACCGTACTCGATCTGGCGAAGGCTCCTGAAGACGAGGTCATGAAGCTTTGGGAAGGCCTCGGTTACTATTCGCGAGCGCGAAATCTAATGGCGGCCGCAAAACACATCGCTTTTGAACGGGATGGCCAATTCCCTCATACCTATGAAGAAATACTAGCCTTGAAGGGCGTCGGGCCGTATACAGCCGCCGCGATCGCCTCCTTCGCTTTTGACCTGCCCAAAGCGGTCGTTGATGGCAATGTGTTCCGCCTCTTGGCACGCTTCACTAATGACGACACACCCATTGATTCAAGTGGTGGAAAACGGCGGTTCAACGAACTAGCTCAGGCTTTGCTCCCTCCTCATGAAGCCGCCCGCTACAATCAAGCGATCATGGACTTCGGGGCTACTATTTGTAAGCCCAGGCAACCATTGTGTGACCAATGCCCTTTGCAGACTCAATGTAGTGCGCGGCAGGCTGGGCGCGTACTAGAACTCCCCGTGAAAGCGAAGCGGATAAAACGCCGGACCCGTTACTTCCAGTACTTGGTCTGCAAACAAAACCACTACTGCTTAATCCACAAGCGCAGCGAGAAAGACATTTGGCAGGACTTATATGAATTCCCCTTATTGGAAACAGCCGGCGAGCTAAATAGCTGGGCCGAATTAAGCCAACACAGCCACTGGCCAGCATGGCTGCATGAAGCTACGCCGAGTAGGCGTGTCGGGCCTCAGAAACAAGACTTGAGCCACCAACGCATTGTAGCCACGTTTTGGGAATTTGAAAACACCCCTTGGCCTCAGCCCTTAAGTAATAATTTCATGGCGGTGGAGCTGAAAAACTTGCGTACTTTTGCCTTTCCGAAAATCATTGATTGGTACTTAAGCGATAAAACGCTATATTTATTCTAATGGGCTGGTCACTTTATCAGCCTCGTACTAAGTGCCAAATCAAAATTGCTCACAGAATAACTTCGTCCAGCAAAAGATGACTAAATGATCGATTTCTCGAAAATCAATTAGACATACTCTGACGGACCTGCTGAAGTTGTTTCGCCATTTTTTTGGCTTACTACTAAATCTTTTCATTGAATGGTAAATCGTGTGATCCTCATTGGTAATCTCGGGCGTGATCCAGAGATTCGCAGATTGGAAAATGGTGCCGTTGTCGCCAAGTTTTCCTTAGCTACCAATGAGAACTACCGGGATAAATCCGGTGAATGGCAAACACAAACAGAGTGGCACGACATCATCCTGTGGCGCTCTTTAGCCGAACGTGCCGAGGCACAACTTAAGAAAGGCTCCATGATCTATGTGGACGGGAAATTACAGACCCGTACCTGGCAGGATAAGGATGGCAATAACCGACGCACGACAGAGATCGTTGCCAGCTATTTCCGCAGCATTGGTGGTCGTCGTGAAGACGGCCAGTCTGGGGTGGGTACTTACTTCCCTTCGGCGCAGGATGAAGCGGGTAGTGCTCCGGCCAACCCTCCCAGCCCAAGCAACGAATCAACACCTTCCAGCCCGCCGGTAGAAGCCGGCAGCAGCACGGAAGCAGATGATGATTTGCCATTCTAGTAACTAGGCTGAAGGCTCCGGCTGGTTGCTTATTTTTCCACCAATTCCCCGTTGCCGTTGGATAGCGATCCGGATAGTATACTAAGTTGCCTAATGAGCTTTGACCAACTTCTGTTGGCTGCCTCGCCATGGCAGATCAGCTTAGGCTTTCTCGGTATTGCACTATTGCTGGTATCTTCCGCTCTGATCTCCGGATCAGAGGTGGCCTATTTTTCGCTTACCCCAAACGACTTCGACAAACTCAACCAGGAGGAAACTCCCGCGAGCAGGCGAATTCTATGGCTGAAGGATCGCCCACGCAAATTGCTGGCCACGATCTTGATCAGCAATAACTTCATCAATATTGCGATCGTTTTGCTCTCCGAAATCGTGGTAAGCCAACTCCTGTCGAGCAACACAACCATTTGGTGGGCCCAAAACCTTCAGCAAGCCTGGGATTGGACACAGCGCTTCACCGACGCGCAGATCGCCGGGTTTTTCCACTTCTTCATTACCGTAGTTGGCGCTACTTTTTTACTGGTGCTTTTTGGCGAGGTGGCCCCTAAGGTTTATGCCCGATTCAATAGTGTAGGTTTGGCCCGTACCATGTCGGGGCCACTCAGTTTTCTCATGCAATTCTTCACTCCGGTTAGCGTATTGCTGGTCAATTGGTCGAATCGCCTGGAAAAACGGCTGGAAGATAAAACACCTGCTACCAGTCGTGAAGATATTGACGAGGCTATTGAGTTAGCGGTAAGTAGCGAAGAGGACGGAGAACAAGACATTGATATCCTGAAGCGAATTGTCAAATTCACCGATGTTTCTGCCCGACAGATTATGCGTTCACGAGTAGATATGATTGCGCTGGATGAGAACTCTACCTATTCAGAAGCACTAAGTGTCATTCGTGAATCGGGCTACTCCCGTATCCCTGTCTATGAAGATGACACCGACAATGTTACAGGCATTTTGTATGTCAAGGACCTATTGGGGCATTTGCAGGAAGAAGATGAATTTCACTGGCAAGAACTAATCCGCACCAATGTCCTGTTTATTCCAGAAGCAAAAAAGATCAATGACCTGCTAAAAGAATTTCAGCAGGAGCGGTTGCATATGGCCATCGTGGTAGATGAATATGGTGGCACCTCCGGCTTGGTTACCTTGGAGGATATTCTCGAAGAGGTCATTGGTGACATCCAGGATGAGTTTGATGACCAGCCAGAGGTCATTTACCAAAAGATAGATGACTACAACTATGTCTTTGACGGTAAAACTATGCTCAATGATGTGTATCGGTTAACCGGCGTAGAAAACGACCTATTTGATCCGATAAAAGGGGAAGCAGACTCTCTAGCTGGTTTACTACTGGAAATGATTGGAGAACTACCGGAAGCTGACCAGGAGTTGATCTATGAGGATTATCGCTTCAAAATAGTCGCCGTGAGTGATCGCAGGATTGAGCGCATCCTCATCATCTTCCCATCTGGGGGCGAAGCCGATGAACTATAATTAACAGTAGGCTTATTGAAGCGTACAAAGATAAATGCCCGAACTATGCAGGTCGTCGTTTTCAGCAAAGTGCTTAAAGAACCGGACATTCCTTATGTCCAAGAGCTCTTCGATGCCCTGGCCGAGCACCAGATTAACACCTTTGTGCATGCGCCATACCTCGAGCAGATTAAATCATTGATCACCTTCAAAAAAGACGTTGGTGTATTCGAGGGGCATCTTGATTTCAGTGTGAAGCGTTTCGATTTCTTCATCACGCTTGGTGGCGACGGAACGATGCTGGAAGCTGTCACCCACGTACGCGACAGCGGCACCCCTATCCTCGGCATCAACCTCGGGCGCTTAGGTTTTTTAGCGACCATCGAAAAACGCCGAATAAAAACGGCAATCGACCTGCTTCGCCGCGGCATGTATATGGTGGAAGAACGGCGGATGCTTTATCTGGAAACCAACCTCCCCCTATTTGGCGAAATTCCCTTTGCCTTAAACGACTTTACCATACTCAAGCGCGACACCTCGAGCATGATTACCATCCACACCTTCATCAATGGAGCGTACCTGAACTCCTATTGGGCAGATGGTATCATTGTGTCGACACCAACCGGCTCTACGGGCTATAGCCTCAGTTGTGGTGGGCCCATCATCTTTCCCAATTCTGGCAACTTCGTCATCACACCGGTAGCCCCGCATAACCTCAATGTACGACCAACCGTGATCAGTGATGATGCCGTGATCTCTTTTGAGATCGAGGGGCGTGCCGAGAATTTCTTATGCACCCTCGATTCACGTTTCGAGACGATCACAGCAGCTCATCAGCTCGCCGTTCGTAGTAATGACTTTACGACGAAAGTGGTACGTTTGCAAGACGTCGGCTTTCTCGACACCCTCCGCAACAAGTTAAACTGGGGGCAAGATCGCAGAAACCACTAGTTTTTCTTCTCCTTAGAACTACTCTACATGTTAGCCTCCCACTACTCCCCTGATCAGATTGAAGCCGGCTGCGATGAAGCTGGGAGAGGCTGCCTGGCTGGGCCGGTCTTTGCCGCTGCTGTGATCCTGCCGAAAGGGTATTCGCACCCACTCCTCAACGACTCCAAGCAGCTATCCGCGAAACAGCGCTACCAAGCCCGAGAAATCATTGAAGACGAAGCTGAAGCCTGGGCGGTTGCTCAGGTGGATCCGGAGGAAATTGATCAGTTGAATATATTGCGGGCCTCTTTCACCGCCATGCACCGGGCATTGGATCAGCTATCGCCGCGACCGGAGTTGTTGCTAATCGATGGAAATCGCTTCATTCCGTATGGAGAAACACCTTATCACTGCATCATTAAGGGAGATGGGAAATACCTTTCCATTGCTGCGGCCAGCATCTTGGCGAAAACTTACCGCGATGACCTCATGTTGTCCTTGCACGAGCAATTTCCACAGTATGCCTGGAACAGCAACAAAGGCTACCCTACTGTAGCTCACCGGTCAGCCATCGCACAGCATGGCCCTACCGAACATCATCGTCGTTCTTTTCGCTTGCTACCTGATGTGGTACAAGGAACACTATGGTAAGGAAAGCGCTTCTCAACCTTCAGCAACAAAGGCTTCCCAGGCTGGCAGTTGTTCTTTTCTCATTACACGGGGAATCTTACTCTGCCCATTGAGCTTACCTTTCCGGCGCTGCCAATCATAGAATTTGCTAACTGGCAGTATGATGAGCCGAGGAGGTTCGAGCATAGCAGAACGCTCTGCACCATAGTCATCATTGACTTGCATTAAGGCTTTATCCAGAGCTTCAATCAGCGCAGCCTGGTCAGCTGGTTCTTGTTCGCAGGCTAGATACCAGTGATGCGCATAATGTGACCCTGCTTTGACGCCTCCCACCGTGAATTCAGGGATAGCAAGATTGAATTGTTCCTCAACCAGCTGAATCGCCTGGTTCATATTATCTACCGAGAGGTGTTCACCACAAATACTAAGGAAATGCTTTGTGCGCCCGGTGATGACTATTTCGCTACGCTCCAAATCGGCAAAGCGTATCATATCACCAATGAGATAACGCCACGCTCCGGCATTAGTAGAGATCAATAAGGCGTAATCAACCCCTTCTTCGACCTCGGCAATAGATAACGCTTTGGCAGTAGGCAGGATCTTTCCATCTTCATCAAAGTTATCGCTATTAAAGGGTACAAATTCATAGAAGATGCCATTATTCAAAAGCATGCGCATCGCGTGAGTGCCTGGTCTGTTTTGGAACGCAATAAATCCTTCGCTAGCCAGGTAGGAATCCTGGTAGATCAAGGGGTGATCCAGCAATTGTTCGAAGCTCTTCCGGTAGGGCTCAAAAGCAATACCGCCCGTTACGAAGACTTGCAGGTTTGGCCACAGTTCATGTATGTTTTCCAAGCCATGGTCGGCAATGATGCGCTCTAGCGTCAACTGCACCCAGGAAGGGATCCCCATAATGATACCGATATCCCATTTAGGTGCCATCTCAGAAATGGCTGCCACGCGTTCGTCCCAAGACTTAAGTCGAGCAATACGTGTACCTGGCTTGTAGTAGCCTCGTACCCAAACCGGTGGACGGCGGGCATTAATGCCGCTGAGGTCGCCAGCTAAAGCACCGGTGTCCATTTGCTCCAGCGAAGCACTCCCCCCGATCATCAACCAATCTTTAGTATACAGGCTAGCTGGAACCTGGTATTTGGGCAGGCAGGAAAACAACCGAAGGCCGCCAACTCGCATCGATCGACGCATGTCCGTAGTAATCGGAAGGTATTTGCTGGTAGCTCCTGCCGTGCCAGAGCTCAGCGCGAAGTACTTCACCTTCCCGCGCCAACTCACATCAGCCTCTCCGGCCAACGTACGATGCCACCAATCGGCATACATTTGATCGTAAGTATAGATGGGAACCTGGGCCTGGAAAGCTTCCACTAGCTGCTCAGCCTCCAGGATTTCTGCAAATTGGAAGTGTTGACCAAAATCGCAGTGCTCAGCCCGACGCAGCAGATGGCGTAAAACTCGCTCTTGTGACTCTTCCGCCGAACGTCGCCGGTCCAGTACATGGGTCAGTGCGGCTGGACGTACCAAACGCCTGCTCACTGCTCTTTGCTCATGTCTCATTGGCTAACTCTTTCACGTTATCGTTCAGTCTTCTATCCTTGCGCAGCCCTTATCCTAGCCTCACAAAATTAGGCTTAGCAGAGCAATCCATCAAGTAGACCCTCTAATTTTCGACCGATCTGTCGCTCAGAACGATAGAGGTACCTGTTCAACAGTAATCCCTGGCAGCGATTTTCCCAGAGAACTGAAAACCTCAACGGCCACTTCAAGCGCCAGTTCTTCGCGCAGTGTCGATTCCATCATTGCCACATAAGCATGGTCTCTGGCTTCTACCTCCAACCACAGCAGGACAGTAACCGCCTTGCCTTCTTCCAACAGTTGCTGTGCACGTGTCCAGAAAACACGATCATGCCGAAACGAAGAACTAGACTGCAACCAGGATTCCAGCAGCCGATACCACCATCTTCGACGGTAGTAGCCATAAATCGCTCTAATCGCCCGACTCGTATCCTCGTACTTAGATGAAATTGTTGTTGCTAACTGCCTGGGAGGCTTCGGAGTGGCGACAAACGTGCCATCCTCAGAAATCCGTGTGCGATAATTCTTGACTTCTAGAAAATATAAATGCCCATCATCGCTAGGATCAATCAATAGGAAATCAACCCCCTTCAACCCAACACCACTAAGGCCGCGATAATAGGTGTGCTGATCATAGGCGCGCACGCCCCAGTCATCAGGGAATTGAAATAACAAATCTCCTTCGCGGTAGACCTTCATAACCTAAAGATAACAGAACAGCCCGTGTACGTCCCTGATATAGGTTGACCGTCAAAAGAGTCAACTTATGAACGTGAATGTAAAATTATTACGCAAGAAGAGACGCTATAGTGCTTCTTTCAAGAAGCTGCTGGTAGCGGATTTTGAGTCTGGCCGCTACAGTGTAGTACAATTAAGCCGGCT
>SPJK01053958.1_pt1 | contig 10127 bp, 4 predicted proteins | sample 3741771 | NCBI WGS metagenome assembly SPJK01 (sample SAMN10925997, study PRJNA522277) | cold seep metagenome | isolation source: Elba SIP-enriched marine methane seep metagenome, extraction at timepoint T2 | place: Italy: coast of Elba, Mediterranean Sea
CCTTAGCCGGTTTGATAGTTTTGGTGCCCGGCCTGAGCCTCACCATGGCCATGGCGGAAATATCTACGCGAAACTTAGTTTCTGGCTCGGCCCGTTTGATGAACGTGGTGATGGTCTTCATCCAGCTGGCTTTTGGCGTCGCGATGGCTGCCCGCTGTTTTCCGGAGTTATGGGCAGCAAATATCACTACCGGGGTGCCCGCTACCTGGACCGAGTATGCCTCCTTAGCCGTAGCCGCCCTAAGCTTGGTAGTTCTCTTTCGGGCGCCTCCCCGCTTGGCGGGCTGGGTGATCATCTCCGCTCCCATCGCCTACGGTGCCTCTCGGTTGGGCAGTCACCTTATTGGTAGTGACATCGGCGGCCTCTTTGGAGCCTTCTCAGTGGGTTTGGTGGGCAATCTCATCGCTCGCACCAAAGGCCTACCTTCAGCCCTAGTCACCCTGCCCGGCTTGCTGCTTTTGGTGCCGGGGGCCTTAGGCTTTAAGTCGGCCACCCTCTTAATTCAGCAAGACCCCTTGGCCGGAGTGAACTCCGCCTTTTCGAGTATTTTGGCCGCTGTCTCTTTGGTGACCGGACTACTTTTAGCCAATGTTACCCTTTCACCACGTAGACCATTGTAAATCTGTCGACATCGCCCTAGTAGGCGTAAAATATAGTTTTAAACTATATTTTAGATAGTCTGACCATCGGCAAAAATAGCGCTTCACAAAAACCACATGTTACCTATTCGGTCTCGATACACCTGTAAACCCTGGTTACGAAAAACGGACACGGCTGCCCACCGCGCACATTAGCCACCTTCTGCTTGGTCTCTTAGAGGACTTGCCCCTCATTATCGCCTTTAGAGAGTCGATGTTGGAACCGAGGCGCTGAGCTGCCTTGGGGGGCCCAATGAGGAACAATAGCAGCACGGGCAGCGGAGCTACGGCTTCGATTCCCACCATCTATGGACTGAACCAAGAGCATCTGAGCCTGGTGCGCTCCCTCTCAGAATACCCAGATTGTGACCCTAAGAGCCTGGTAGAGGCTTTTTACCAATGGCTGGAAGGCCAACCCTGGAAGACACGTTTCTTCGCAACCGGAGTGCCCTCTACAGTTCGCACCGCCCAAGTCGCTTACTGGAAAACTTTCTTTGCCGCCCGGGTAGATGAAAGCTACATCGCCAGTCGCATCTCGGTAGGCGAGACCCATGCCCGCATCAACCTTCCTCCCCTGGCCTATAGCTCTGCCATGGCCTTTTCTCAGGGATGGATAGGAGACTTGGTGCACCAGCTACCCTTGGATGAAAATACCAAGGCCAGGACGATCAATGCTGTTTCACTACTTTGTCAGGTGGACGCGGCTATCGTTATGGACACCTACTTCGAGCATAGTTACCAGCTCGCCCAGTCAGAGGCGGACAAACTTACTTTGGTTAATCAAGAGATCAACCGGGTGATGCTGCAGATGGGTGTGGGTGACTTCAGTGTGCGCTATGCCCCCCAGAGTCACGAGGACGAGCACTTAGCTCAGGCCATCAATGACATGGCCTCTGGAGTAGAAAATTCGATTCGCCTGGTCAAAGCTATCGCCTCGGGCAAATACAACGACGATATCACTCCAGTTTCCGACCAAGACCAGCTAGGGCACGCCTTGCTAGAAATGACTTCCAAGCTAAGAGAAGTCACCCGGCAAACTAATCGAGATCAATGGCTAAAACAGGGCCAGGCGGAACTATTTGAACAAATGCGTGGTGAGCTTTCGGTGGAGCTTCTAGGCCACCAGGTTCTCGATCACCTTTGTCAGTTCTTAGAAATACCTATGGGCGTGCTCTATATTCATGGAAATAGTGATGGTTTGGAGCTCAAAGCCACCGTAGGGATTGCCCAGGAAGACCTGCAAAGGGAGATCAAGTCCGGAGAAGGAATAATCGGAGAAGCTGCACGAAGACGCCAAGCAAACTTTGAATTCGATATAAGCAACAAGCCAGTCCGAGCCACCTACGGGATAGGTTACATCGAACTCAAAACTATCTCGCTTGTTCCTCTTGAAGCTGCTGGCGAACTAATGGGAGTACTCCAGCTGGCCTCCGCTGAACCTCTTCCGGAGATGCACCGCGAGTTCATTCGACTGTCTACCGAAAATATCGCCATAGCCCTGGACGGTGCTCACTCTCGTTCCCAGATGAGCCGGCTCCTGGAACAATCTCAAAGGCAAAGCGAAGAGTTACAGGCCCAGGCTCATGAACTATCCACATCTAACGACGAACTCGCCAAGCGCGGGGCAGACCTCAACCAAGCTAGACTGGAAGTAGAAGCGAGAAATCAAGCACTCCAGAAAAAACAAGTAGACATAGAAATCGCCCAAAAGACACTTAAGGAACGAGCAGAGCAGCTGGCCCTCACCAACAAATACAAGGGGGAGTTCTTAGCCAATATGTCTCATGAACTACGTACCCCCCTCAATAGCATGCTCTTGCTTCTCCACAGTCTCTTGGAGAACCGGGAGGGTAACCTCAGTCGCAGACAACTGGACGCCTTAGGTATCATCCAAGGGGGCAGCAAAGACCTCTTACAGCTAATCAATGATATCTTAGATCTATCTAAGGTGGAGGCCGGAAAACTATCCCTGGAGGTCAAAGAGATAGACCTTGAGTCTCTGCGAAGGACTCTAGAAGGCCAGTTCCTGCCCTTGGCTGAACAAGCGGGTTTGCAGCTCAATATCTCCATGGGCCAGCAGCTACCACAGTATTTGTACAGCGACCGCCTACGGCTTGAACAAATCCTCAAAAACCTCCTGGCCAATGCCATCAAATTTACCCACCAGGGTTCGGTGACTCTAGAGATCTCCGCGGTCACCGGGACTCAACGCATTCGCCACGCTCATCTTCGCGAGCAGGAAGCCCTGGAGTTTTCAATTCGAGATACTGGAATTGGTATTCCCCAAGAGAAAAGAGAGCTTATTTTCGAGGCTTTCCAACAAGCTGATGGCTCCACCAGTAGAAACTACGGCGGAACAGGCCTGGGTCTAACTATCTCCACCCAGCTGGCGGAACTTCTCCAAGGTGAACTTGATGTACAAAGTGCGGACGGCGAAGGCAGTTGTTTCACCCTCGTTATTCCAGCGATGTTCTCCGGACATCAAAAGGAAGAAACCACCACACCATTTAGGGAGCGCCCCTCGCCTAAAACCAATCTTGTAGCTAAGGCCAAGCCACGGACTGCTCCCCCTGCGCCAGAACCCAAACTCACACAGCCAAGCCCCCTCCCCGCTCCCATCGCCCAGGCGCCTGTACCTGTACCCGACGGGTCGGCCAAAGTAGGTCCTGAAGCTCGGAAGCATATCCTGGTTATCGAAGACGATGCGGGCTTTGCCACCCATCTATCGGCCATCATCGAAGAGCTTGGTTATCAGGTCACCACCACCACCAATGGCAAAGAAGGCCTGATGAAAGCCCAGCTCGAAAAGCCCCAAGGTATCATCTTAGATCTGGGACTAGACGATATCGACGGTCTTGAGGTCTTGGAACAACTCAAGAGCATGCCCGCGACTTATCAAGTCCCCGTGCAGATAGTTTCCGGGCATGCTTGTGTCTCACAAGGCCTCGAATTGGGCGCCCTTGGCTTCTCCTTGAAGCCGGTTACTCAAGAGGACATTGTCAATCTTACCCAGCGATTTGAAAAAGTCTGGAACAAGCAATCTGGACGCATCCTCATCGTGGAAGACGACAAGGGAACCCTCAGCGGGATGATCAGCTTGTTCCAAGGAGAAGGCATTGATCTGGACTGGGCCTCCAGTGGGACCGAAGCCCTCCAGAAATTGCGTTCTGATAGCTTTGATTCACTCATCCTTGACCTAGGATTGCCTGACTTTGAAGGACTGGGGTTCTTTGAACAACTACCCGCCGACCACCCACCCGTGGCAGTGTATACCGCTAGGGACCTCAGCCCAGAAACTATTGAGCAAATCGAGGCCAAATCGGAGAGTTTGTTCATCAAGGGCAAAGAATCGCCGGGCCGGATGGTGAACAAGATCAAACTATTGCTTAAACAAGGCAAGGCCAGCCCCACGAGTATCGTTCCCACCAAAGTTCAGCCCCTAAAGGACCCAAAAAACATACTCGCCAAAAAGCAAGTCCTAGTGGTGGATGACGACGTTCGTAACCAATTTGCCTTGGCAGAACTCCTTCAGAGGCAAGATATGGAGGTCATTCAAGCCGGAACTGGGAAGGTTGCCCTTGAACAGTTAGACAAGAATCCGGAGATAGACTTAGTCCTAATGGACGTGATGATGCCGGTTATGGATGGCTTGGAAGCTACTCGACGCATCCGGGCTCAGCCCCGTTTCGAGAGTCTACCGATTATCGCCGTGACTGCGCGGACCCTTGCTGAAGACCGTCAAGCTTGTCTAACTGCCGGAGCCAACGACTATCTGAGCAAACCCATGGATCAAAATAATCTGCTCGCCCTAATGCGGGTGCTACTCAACCAAAGAAACGCGCCCACGGCACAGAAACGCCATGCCTCCTAGATGAGGTGATATTTTAGGGAACTAGTCCATGCAGGCAAAGATAGTCGTCGCTCTTCATTGTAAAGAGGTAAAGGAAAGAATCTCTGGTATCTTGACCTCCAGCGAGGCCGAACTCTGCTACGCAGAAACCAGTCGAGAATGTCTGCAATTGGTCGCCGAGAGTACCCCAGCGCTGCTAATCTTAGGCGAGCATCTCAAAGATGTCAGTGCTCTTGAGCTGGCCTCAATTATTCGCAGCGACCAGACCAAGCTCTATCTGCCCATGTTACTCCTACTCGATGAGCAGCAAGACTGGGAAAATGTGCAATACGCCTATCAAGAATCCGGAATCCTAGACCATCTATCGGTACCTATTCAGGAAGGGCTATTGAGGGCCAAAACTCGTGTCTACCTCCAACAAGACACCGGCCGTAGAAAACAACAGGAGCAAATCGAATACCTGGAGCGCTCCAACCGGGAGCTGCGGGCTTTTGCCCATTCGGCGGCCCACGATCTCAAGGCGCCCCTACGGGCGATTAAACACTTTTCTCATATTCTTGCCGAGGATCCACTCAGCGAAGAGGAACGAGTACGCTTTCTAAACCGGGTGGCAGACTCAGCAACCCATATGGACACCATGCTCAGTCAAATCCTGGAATATGCCACCGTGGGCTTGCATGACTCTCACCGTGAATTATTAGACTTGGACGAGTGTCTAGACGAAGTCAAAATCCGATTGGAACGGCAGATCGTTGATAGCCGTGCTCAGATAAGTATCGCACCGCTTCCGCGTTTAATGGGATACAAAAGCTTGTTACTGCGCTTGCTGCAAAACCTACTTGCCAATGCCATCAAGTATTCAAAGAAAGACACTGCCCCTCAAATAGAAGTAGATTGCACAGTGGTGGGGCGTTTTGCACAACTGTCTATCAAGGATTATGGAATTGGCTTCGATATGAAGTGGCACGATGACATCTTCCGCCCCTTCCGCAGGCTGGTAGCCAGCACACAGCACAACGGCTCCGGAATAGGTATGGCTACTGCGAAACGCATCGTCGAACACCACGGCGGACGCATTCGAGCAGAAGGTGTCCTAGACGAAGGAAGCACTTTTTATATTGAACTGCCCATCCAGACGAAAGAGGCCTCTCACTTTCTCGCCCAAGTGTCTGCTCCCTCAGCGTCAGCAGTCACTCAACCTGCCGTCAAGCAACCACTGATGGAGGGCAATGATAGTTGTCGAGAAAAAGCACTGCTGTTTGACTTCAGCAGCGCTGCCAACACTGAAATCGCCGCGCTGCTAGCCGAGCGCTGTGAACTCATCACCGTCACTAGCCTGGAGGACGCCCTCTCTCAACTACGAGCGGAGGACTTTTCAGTGGTTGTCTGCGCCCTCCAGGGGGCTTCGGCGGGGCTCTTAGCTCTGCTACAGGAAGTCTACATCCGTCAGCCTGAAGCTTATCGGGTTCTAGTGATCAATGGAGCAGAGGAAGACACCCAGCAGCTCAGTCAAAGTGGCTGGGCACATCAATGCTTCGACCAGCCCCTAGATTCACGGGAGCTGCTCAATGCGGTGCTTTTTCAGCCCTGTCGCCCAGCCTTAGTCTAGCAGATCAGATAGTGGGATCAGGCAGAAGCTTGTTGGGATCTGACATCGCGAAGCCGGGCAGCTTCAGCTAGAAGACTAGCAGAGCCTAACGCCCCGAAGGCGCTTCATCGCCTCACCAAGTACCGTCATTGGCTTTCCCGCCTCAAGAGGACCAAAAGTAGCCTAGGCCAGTCGAGAATGAACTGACAATGAGGTGGGTGAGGATGAGAGAATCAGGCAGACTTTTGCGCCGATTGAACAGGCCCTAGTAAGAAGGAGTTTGGGCCAGAGGCTAGGATAGTTTGCAAAGGGGGATTTAGGAAGCGAGGATCAAACGTAACCAGTGGAACTCGAAGAAGGTTGGGCGGCGCTTACTTTCTGCTGGGCCATACTATCTACCATTGCGGCCCAGCCATCTCTGATCTCTTTGATGTGAGCCTGCATCTCGCGCAGCTTGTCTCCATCATTAGTCATATTCGCCTCGAGCAAGCCCCGAAGCACATATGAGTACAGAGCGTCCAGGCGCTCGCCAAGCTCGCCACCAGCCTCTTTGTTCAAGGAAGCCTGTAACTCCCCGACAATAGCCATGGCCTTACTGATTCCTTCTCCGGCGACATTGGGCTCGTTGGCCTCGATTCCTCCATGAGCTTTGTCTAGGGCAGCGATGGTACCATCGTAGAGAGCAAGAATGATTTGCTCAGGAGACATCCCATCAAATTTATTGGTTGCGTAAGCGCGATTGTAATTGGCGTTCATGATACTAGCTTCGAGTACTACGAGTTCTTTTTGGTGCCGGCCAATGAGGCCAACTGGTTAGTCAGAAAGTCCCCTTGTGACTGTAGGGCGGCCAGCGTGACTTCCAATGAAGCAAACTGAGCTTCCAGGCGGGCCTGGACCTGAGCCACTTGGTCTTCTTTATTCGCAATACTCTCTTCGATTGCATCGATCTGGTCTTGAATAGAAGATTGTCGAGTACCCAGAACCGACTCGCTACCTGAATTAAGTTGAGCCACCGCATCGGTAAAGCGAGTGCCAATGCCGGTGGTGAGAGTCACAGAACCTACAGTTCCTGTAGTGGCTCCGGTGTAGAGAATGGCTAAATCTTCCAGGTCATTTCCATCATTGACCTCCAAACGCTCACCAGTACCAGTCGCTGCCTGGCCATTGATAGTTCCCGCAATATTTACGCCTTGGTCGGTGATAGTTGTAGTACCGATACGCGAAGTATTGGCGCCCGTTGCGGTATCCGAGACCATAGTGAAGCGCATATCTTCACCATAGGCCGTCGTCTCTACCGCCAACGTACCGCCATTATTGTAGGCACGCATATTCACCCCTTGGGTAGAAAAGGTGGAGTTCATCTTATTGACAACCTGGCTCAACGAGTCGCCAGTGGCCAAAGCTACCGTAAAAGAAGTAATCGTGGGCGAGGCTTCGGTATAGTTGGCACTATAGGTAAATGTAATAGTTTCGGCAGCGCCCAATAAGTCACTTTGAGCACCACCGGCCGGGGCGGCCACCGCCTTTTCCGCGGCCGTGGTAATGGCCACATCATAGGTTCCATCCTCGGCACCATCCGGCCGAGTCCCCACACTGAGCGTACTCAGGGTAGAAGTCTCATCGGAGGCAAGGATGCCTATGACGGTCTCTCGATCGCTACTCAGTAAACTATTGAGAGTGGAACTATTGAGAGAGAGGGTACCATCTTCACTAGAAGAACTAATACCCAGCTCGATCAAAGAACTCACCGTCCCCGATAGCCCAGTGATTGTCTCCGTAAGTGGACTGCGGAGGGTCCTGAGTACCGTATTAGCGGTTCGGTCGCCGAGCAGCAAACCAGCTTCCTGGGTGTCAGCATCGAAGTTATGTTGTGAAGAGATGGCCGTGAACAAGGAATTATAGGCGCTGACACAAGCTTCTACCGCTTCGACCACATCGTAGTCGGATTGCGAGACCTCGAAGGTGATCGCTGAAGCCGTGGTAGCAACCAGGTTGACAGTCACGCCTTCTAGAGCGTCGGAGACGGCATTGCTAGAGCGACTTTGGGTGATACCGTCCAGAGTAAAAACTGCGTCCTGTCCAGTATTTAATGTGGGATGAGTAACATCGACGGTAAATACATCACCTGCGGTGAGAGTACCGGAGTTACTAAAGGCAATATTTACGCCTTCAGTATTGCCGCCAAGGGTGCCTGCAGCTGTAGCAGTGGTATAGCCACCGCCGCCATTGTTGTCCCAGGTGGCACCGCCGTCTTCAGAAACACGGTACGTGGCCACACCTACCGCACCAGCAGTGAGAATTTCCATGCGAAAGGTCTTACTCGCGGTGCCGGTATAAGTCCCCGAGCTCGTGACCGTGCCAGTGTAGGTTCCGGCGTTGTTGGGGCCATCAGAGGAAGACTCGATAGTGGTATTGGTGAAGTCAAGGTTGGTAGTATTACTGGATATTTGGATCGTATTGTCCAGACCAGGATTACGAGAAGTCAGCACCAGACGATAACTATTGTCCGTCGTACCGTCATTGACTACCGAAGCACTCACATCACCATCAGCGGCGTTGATGGAGTTCGCCAAGTCGTTCATGGTGGTGCTGGTAGTGATGGAAATCGAGGTCTGAGCTCCTGCGGCGCCCACCTGGACGGTGAAAGTGCCCGCGACACCGGAGATGGCGGTATCTGCGTCTGAGAAGCCCTGAGAGCCAATGCGATGGGCGTCAGCGAGTTGAGTGACCACCAGGGAATGATTGCCCTCGATGGCACCGCCTGTAGCCGTTACCGTCGCCTTTGTCGTATCGCTCACCGACACACTGGGCGTGGTGAGATTGTCCATCGACAATTGGGTAGAGACAGCGTTCAGCTCGGCAAAACGTGAACCTAAGCCGCTAAAAGCCGCCTGAAACTGCTGAAGCTCAGCGATGTCCCGCTGCATTTTCGCGATCGGACGCCGTTCAAGCTCGGTAAGCTGGCTAATAACACTTTGGGTATCGATGCCGGAGGCCAAACCACCTACACTAACCATGACTCTCTCCTCGGCCTGTTTTCTAGACTATTAAGAATACATCGACCCTCGGACGCCAACCGAATCCATTCGGTCGGCGCCCGAGTTCGACTTCAACCCGTTCCGATAGTTATCTCAGGCCAAAGATAACCATCAGGAACCATCCCATTACGCCCCGAGGAGGGTCAGGGCGATCTGGCCGGACACGTTAGCTTGTGCAAGCATCGCAGTGGATGCCTGCTGCAGAATCTGATTCTTGGAGAACTTCGCAGTCTCCGAGGCAAAATCTGCATCCTGGATACGTCCACGAGCAGCCGAGATATTCTCGGATGCCGCCGACAAGTTAGACACCGCAGCATCCATGCGATTAAGCACGGCACCTAGGTTCGCTTGCTCCGTCGAAACCTGACGGATAGCAATATCAAGAAGACTAATCGCTGAGTTTGCACCTGTTTGACTAGATAGGTCCAAGGTATCTACGTTGACTGCAACGTTGACACTTACGGTACCTACCGCGGCACCAAGGCCGGCATTGGCCGCATCAGCACCACCGACAGCGAAATCATTATCGGCGGTTAAAGTGACCGTGCCGTAGGTGGTGCCCGCAGGGTCAGCAGCAAAAGCTGAAGAAGTTGCACCGTCGGTATTGGCACCAGAAATTTGAACATTACGGCCGTCTTCGGCAGTAAGAACCAATTGGTTACTGGTGTTCAGAGTAGCCATCACGCCAGTGGTCGAAGCAACAGCGTTGATCGCGTTGCGTAGAGCACTGTCGGAGTCATTAGCAAGTACGGTGACCGCACCAATGTCTACTCCGTTGACAAGCAGGTCAGCAGCGGCAAAAGTATCTGCCGTTACCGCACCCACATTGACGGTGGTTGCATCAACAGAAGCTGTAACTCCGTGCTCTGAGGTTCCCCGGTTGATCGCAGCGGCCTTAGCAATGGCCGAAGCGCTGTTTCCGGTAGAAGATACAATGTCATCATTGGCAGAACTGGCCCCAACGGTCACACCGCCAAGAGTCAAATCGCCTGCAGCCATAGCATCGGAAGTCA
>SPJK01068395.1_pt1 | contig 10126 bp, 9 predicted proteins | sample 3741771 | NCBI WGS metagenome assembly SPJK01 (sample SAMN10925997, study PRJNA522277) | cold seep metagenome | isolation source: Elba SIP-enriched marine methane seep metagenome, extraction at timepoint T2 | place: Italy: coast of Elba, Mediterranean Sea
AATCTTTAAGCAACGCTTCATTTTTTATAAAGACTTTCTGCCTGATAATATTCGGGAAAACCTACCGCCGTTTTCAGTTCTTCAAAGTCCAGTATTTCAGGGGAGCGGTTGTTTTGCATTGAGGCAAGCGGTTCCTGCATCGCTTTGATGGAAACATTCAGCAGGGTGAGAGGATAGACGGCAATTTTATAGCCCATTTCCTCCAATTCTTGGCGCGGAAGTACAGGGGTTTTGCCGAATTCGATCAGGTTGGCCATTTTGAAGCCTGGAACGGACGCGCAGTACTTTTCCATTTCCGCGATGGATTCAGGGGCTTCCAGGAAGGTAATATCCGCTCCGATTTGATGATAAGCCTTGGCTCTTTCGATGGCTTCATCCAGTCCTGCCGAGGCTCTGGCATCGGTGCGGGCCAGAATCAAAATGTCTGCGCCTTCATTGCGCGCGTCGACCGCCGCCTGGACACGCATCAGAGCTTCGTCGCGGTCGACCACCGCCTTGCCTCGGGTATGTCCGCAACGCTTGGGGGCAATCTGGTCCTCGATCATAATGCAGGCAAAACCGGCCTGCGAGTAGCCTTTTACCGTCCGTTTGATATTGATTGCATTGCCGAAGCCGGTGTCGCCGTCACCCCAGATCGGTATCGATACCGCACTGCAGATATTGCGACCCTGGTCCAGCAGTTCGGCATAGGAAATCAGCCCGGTATCCGGCAGCCCCAGTCGCACAGCCGAAACGGCAAAGCCGCTCATAAAAGCGGTCTTAAAGCCGGCCTGTTCGCACAATTTTGCCGACATGGCGTCATGGCAACCGGGCATCAACAGGATCCCGGGCTCATTTAACAACTGTCGCAGCTGATCGGAGGGGGAGGTCATTTTACAATGCAGGGATAAACTTATTCATCGCCAAGTTGGGTCAGCAATTCGGCCTGATGTTCATTGATCAATGGCTGAATGACCTGATCCAGCCCACCCTGCATAATTTCCTCCAGTTTATACAGGGTTAAATTGATACGATGATCGGTAATTCGGCCCTGGGGATAATTGTAGGTGCGTATCCGTTCCGAGCGGTCGCCGCTGCCGACCTGCAATTTTCGGGTTTCCGCCTGCTCGGCCTGGTGCTTTTCCTGCTCTGCGGACAACAGTCTGGATTGCAGCAGCGACATGGCGCGGGCACGGTTTTTGTGCTGCGAACGCTCGTCCTGGCATTCGACAACCACGCCGGTCGGCAAGTGCGTGATTCGTATCGCCGAATCGGTTTTGTTGACATGCTGGCCGCCTGCTCCGGAGGCGCGGAAGGTATCGACGCGCAGCTCTGATGGTTTGATGTCTATGGCGTCAACCTCCTCGGCTTCCGGCATAATAGCAACGGTGCATGCCGAGGTATGAATGCGGCCTTGCGATTCCGTATCGGGGACACGCTGTACCCGGTGTGTTCCCGATTCAAACTTCAACTTGGAATACACGTCCCGACCTGAAACCCGCAGGATCAGTTCTTTATAGCCGCCGTGCTCTCCCTGGTTTTCACTGATGGATTCGATGGTCCAACCTTGGTTTTCCGCATAGCGATGGTACATGCGTGACAAATCACCGGAAAAGATAGCCGCTTCAGCCCCGCCGGTCCCGGCACGGATTTCCAGGTAAATGTTGCGATTATCATTTGGATCTGTCGGAAGCAGCAGAACTTGCAGCTCATGCTGAAGCTGCTCGCTCCGGGTACTGGCCTTGGCCATTTCCTCCTTGGCCAGGTCTCTGAGTTCAGGGTCTTCGTCACCGGCCAGTTCCTGCGCGGATTCCAGTTCATCCTGGGTATGCAGATAATTTTTGTAACAGTCAACAATGGGATTGATTTGGGAATATTCCTGGCTTAAAGATCGAAATTTATTTTGGTCGTTTTGAACCTCGGGTTCTGAGAGCAAGGCGGCAATTTCATCATATCGTTCGGCAAGATTTTCCAGTTTATGTTGTATCGAGGTTTTCATTGAGTATTGTTCAGTTTAAAGATTTCACGAGCGGCGGCAACCAGATCGTGCCGTTCGTTGGCGCCGGCCTGCCTGATTTGAGTGCTGGGCGTATGAATCAGCTTGTTGGTCAGCGTATGAGCGAGCCAGGCCAATGCCTCTTCAGGATTGTCATGATTTTTTAGTGACGTCAGTGCTTTCTGCAGTGCTTCGTTTCGTATTTGCTCGGCCTGAAGGCGAAAGTCCCTGATCGTCGATTGGGCTCCCTGGGATCTCAGCCAGGCTAAAAAATGCTCTACCTGTGTATCGATAATTTCTTCCGCCTGTTCTGCAGCCTGCCGCCGTGAACTCATATTTTCACTGATGGTGTTCTGCAGATCGTCAACGGTATACAGATAGACGTCGGGCAGTTGGTCGACTTCCGCTTCTATGTCACGGGGGACGGCCAGGTCGACCATAAACATCGGTTTATGCTTTCGTTTCTTAATGGCGCTTTCCACCCGGCCTTTACCTAAAATCGGTAACTGGCTCGCGGTGGACGAGACCAGGATGTCGGCTTCGGCAAGATGGATCGGCAATTCGGATAGCGCAATCGCATAGCCGTTAAATTGTGATGCCAGTGTATGGGCGTTATCATAGGTACGATTCGCAATAATAATGCGGCCTATCCCTTGTTGATGCAAATGACGGGCTGTTAATTCAATCGTTTCTCCGGCTCCGATCAAAATCGCCGTAAGATCGTTCAGGTTATCATAGATCTGCTGGGCCAGCCTTACAGCTGCGAAGGCCACCGACACTGCGCTGGAGCCGATTTCGGTATCGGTCCGGACTTTTTTGGCCGCGGAAAATGTATGCTGGAACAATTTGCCCAAGTGCTTGCCAAGTGTTCCTGCGTCATTGGCGGTTTGATACGCGACTTTCATTTGCCCCAGAATTTGAGGCTCACCCAGAATCATCGAGTCCAGTCCACAGGCTACCCTGAACATGTGTCGGATCAGGTCGTTATCACTGTGGCAGTATAGGTAAGGCGCAAATTCGCTGGTATGGAGTCTTCGGTTTTCAGCAATCCAATCTATAACTATTTGCTTATTAGCTGTTTCAAGGTCACAATAAAATTCGGTGCGGTTACAGGTTGAAAGAATGGCCGCTTCAGAAATTTCGCGTATTTTCCAAAGTTCCTGCAGAGAATGCGGTAAGATTTCAGCAGGAAATGCCAGCCGTTCACGGAGGGAAACCGGGGCTGTATTGTGGTTAATTCCTACTGAAAGAAGTGTCATGGTTTTTATTTGCGCGTATTTTCGTTGCCGTCACTGAATATTTTAAGGAAAATGATAAGTTTATCCAAATGGAATAAATGAAGTTCCTGTTGTAGTTGGTTTTTCTGCTACTCTATAGCACTCTGGAAAAAGTGGCTGGGAACTCATATGTTATAAAGGGGTCCAGTGTTGTAAGCGGGAGCCCAGGCTAAGGAGGTTTTTTCATGTGTTTGATTTTTTTATACAAAGATACTGGTGGTTTCTTGTATGGGCCTGTTTTTTTCAAGTTATCGCTAAAGAAATACGGCGGTGACAAGTGATATGGAAAAATAAAAAGGATTATCTAAATCATCGGCAATTTTTTATACACCCAACGCTGATTCGTTTGCTGACGGGCATTAGTGCAACAAGGATTTAAGCGTTCAAAATTCAGTTTCAATATGAAAAGGCTGTTCATAAGTCTGATAGTGATTGTTTAATGTAGGATGGATCAATTGTTAATTTTAAAAGTAATTTTTGCCGCCTTTCTTTTACTGATCGGCGGCTGTGCCGGCAAGTCCGCCAAAAAAACAGAGGCGATTCCTGACAAGGTCGTTGAAGAAAAAGTTGTGGAGGGATCGGATGCAGAAGTTGAAACCGAAATTGATGAAGATGTGCTTTATCTGTTACTAACCGCTGAAATTGCGGGTCAGAGGGGGCAATATGATGTGGCAATGGAAGGTTATTTGCGGGCAGCCGGCCGCGTGGATGATGCCAGAATAGCGGAGAGAGCGGCAAAAATCGCACTTTATTTAAAGGATAAGCAAAAAGCCGAGGAAGCGGTATCTCTGTGGTTACAGCAGGATCCTGGAAATATCACTGCGAGAAAGGTGGCGGTATTATCGGCATTCAGGGATAACGATGAGTCGGCGGCCCTGGAACATTTAAATTACCTGCTGGATGCCGACCCGGCTGGTTTTGAAGCCACCTTGATGGAGTTGGCAAAGGTGCTGGAATCCGAAGGGAAAGGTTCGCTTTTTTATGATGTTTTGGATGAATTGTCGCTACAGCGCCCGGATGAGGCGTCAATACCTTTCACCCAGGCGCTGCTGGCGATGCAAATGGGGCAGAACGATGTGGCTCTGGATAAGGCGCAGGCGGCATTGGATATTCAGCCGGACTGGGGCAAAGCGTTGCTGCTTCAAGCTCAATTGGCTGCCCAGTCCGGAGATATGGAACGGGCGAAGGAAATCGTTGAGTTGGCGGTCAGCAAAGACCCCGAAAATGATCGTCTTAAAACCTTGTTGGCCAGCATACTGTTAAAATCCAATGAGCCTGAGCAGGCGATAGAAATTTATCAGGAAATTTTGCAGAGGAATCCTGACGATCATGAGACACAATATGCGCTTGCTCTGGTGTATCTACAGTTAAAACAAGAAGACAAGGCAAAGGAATTATTTTTAAAACTGGCGGATGAGCCTAGCTGGCGGTCTCAGGCCAGCCTGTATTTGGGCCGGATCGAAGCGGTCAAAGGAAATACGGATAGTGCGCTGATATGGTTTGACAAAATTACGACCGGACCGCTGGTGCTGGACGCAAATATGGGTTCGATCTCGGTTTTGATTGAAGAAAAGCGCTATGACGAAGCGCTGGAGCGGATCAATTCACTCAAAGGAAGATATCCGGGGCAGAAACTCCGTTTTTTGTTGTTGGAAGCCGAGGTTTACAATGAGCAAAAGCAATACGAGAAATCGTTTGACCTGTTGAGCCAGGCCCTTGCTGAAACCCCGGGACAGTCTGAATTGCTATATACCCGGGCGCTGGTTGCCGAGAGAATGGGTAGGCTGGATATCCTGGAGTCTGATTTAAAATTGATTTTGGAAAAAAAACCGGATGACGCAAATGCTCTGAATGCATTGGGATATACGCTGGCTGATAAAACAGACCGGCTTGTTGAAGCGGAGCAGTACTTGGATAAGGCGATTGCCCTGCAGCCTGAGGAACCGGTTATTATCGACAGTTACGGGTGGCTGTTGTTTAGGAAGGGCAATCCTAGCGAGGCTCTAGAATATTTGCAGCGTGCCTACTCGGAAGTAAAAGAGGGTGAAATTGCTTCTCACCTGGTAGAAGTTCTCTGGGTTTTGGATCGAAAGGACGAGGCAAGAGCCTTGTTTGGGGAAGCGATGAACGAGGTGGCTGATAAGGAACCCCTGATTAAACTGCAGCAGCGAATCCCCGAACTTAACTAGGAATTAAGATTTGCCGCTTATCTATTCTTTTCTATTCGCTTTTCTGATGGTATTGGTGACAGGTTGTGCAAAACCTCCTGTTCTTTCCGATGCGGGCTATATCAGGGCTGAGAGGCAGCACTTATATGATTTGGCTGACTGGGAGTTTCGGGGCAGGTTTTCTGTTCGGGATGATGCCGACTCCTGGTCTGCAAATATTCACTGGCGGCACCAAAAGAATGTTGACCGTTTGAAGATGTCCGGTCCACTGGGTCAGGGAGCGGTTGAGATCGTTTTGACAGGTGGACAAATTATTATTGATCGCGGGGAAGGGGATTTTGAGCGCTCGGATGATCCTGATGATTTGATCAGGCATCATTTGGGAGTCTTTGTTCCGGTTGAGTCTTTACAATTTTGGGTGCTGGGTCTGCCTCACCCGGGAAATCATTTCAGGGAAATAAAAGAGGGATTTATACAATCCGGGTGGTCCGTTTCTATTCCAAAGCTGATGCAGGCTGATGACCAGCTGATGCCGCACAAGCTTGTGGTGGCGAACAATGAAACCAAATTAAAACTGATTATTGATCAATGGGTATTAAATGACAGGTTTTCAGAATAACTCATCCGGCTGGCGCAGGAAATGGCCGGCTCCGGCTAAATTGAATTTAATGCTTCGTATTACCGGGCGTAAGGATGATGGCTATCATTTATTGCAGACGGTTTTTCAATTTATCGATTTATGCGATTGGCTGACTTTTCATCCGATGGAAAATGATGTGGTGACCCTTAAAGACCCTATTCCGGGTGTTCCTGAAGATCAGGATTTAACTGTGCGCGCGGCCCTTTTGTTAAAAAAAGCGACCGGATTTAAGGAGGGGGTTTGCATTGAAGTTGAAAAAAATTTGCCGATGGGGGGTGGACTGGGTGGAGGCAGTTCGGATGCGGCGACCACCCTGGTTGTGCTCAATAAATTATGGGGGCTGGGCCTGTCCGGTCAGCAATTGATGGAACTGGGGGTTTCTTTGGGAGCTGATGTTCCCGTATTCATATTTGGTCATAGTGCCTGGGCTGAAGGGGTCGGCGAATTTCTTGAAAAAATCGACCTTCCTGATAGTTGGTTTGTCGTAATCAAACCGGATTGTCATGTCGTGACAGGTGAGGTTTTTTGTTCAGAAGATTTGACAAGAGACAGTAAATCAATCAAAATTGACGGTTTCATGTCCGGGCAACATCAAAATGACTGTCTGGATGTTGTGCAAAAACTCTACAGTCCGGTAAAAAAGGCACTGGAAGAACTGTCCAAATTTGGAGAGGCGCGGCTGACTGGAACGGGGGCTTGTGTTTTTGCGCAGTTTAAAGGAAAAAGTGCTGCGGAAGACGTGTTTGAGCAATTAAGGGGGCCGAGAGAAGTCTATCTGGCAAAAGGGCTGAATGTTTCTCCGCTGCACAATGAACTGAATACATTGATTTAACCTAAATAATTGGGCCGTCGCCAAGCGGTAAGGCACGGGGTTTTGATCTCCGCATACCCAGGTTCGAATCCTGGCGGCCCAGCCATTTTCTCCCGAAGAAGGAAAAAGTTCTACTACCTGAAAATACGTTTAGTTTCGTCAGCGGTTTTTAGTTTTAGTGTAAGGCGCAATATGGGTAAAAATCACCCGGATTCGAAAGTAATTTCATGAAGATTACTACAAACAAAGTTTTCAGAGCTGCCTGATGAGTGACGTAACGTTAATGGTGTTTTCAGGGAATGCCAACCTGGAATTGTCAAAAGGGATCGTAAAGCGATTGAATATGCGCCTTGGAATGGCGTCTGTTGGCAGGTTCAGCGATGGCGAGGTCGCTGTGGAGATTGAGGAAAACGTTCGCGGCAAGGATGTTTTTCTGGTTCAGCCAACCTGTTCTCCTACCAATGAAAATCTGATGGAGCTGTTGGTAATGATCGATGCTTTCAGGCGGGCATCGGCTCATCGTATCACTGCGGTTATCCCTTATTATGGATATTCGCGGCAAGACAGGAGGTCTCGTTCGGCGCGAGTCCCCATCAGTGCCAAACTGGTTGCAAAAATGATCGGCCAGGCCGGTGCGGACAGAGTGTTGACGGTTGATTTGCATGCGGATCAAATTCAGGGTTTTTTTGATGTGCCGGTGGATAACGTCTATGCGTCCCCTATACTGCTTGGGGATGTCTGGCGGCAAAACTATGAAAACCCGATCGTTGTTTCGCCTGATGTTGGTGGTGTTGTAAGAGCCAGGGCTCTTGCAAAACGCCTGGGTGATGCTGATTTGGCGATCATTGACAAGAGGCGTCCAAAAGCGAATGTTGCAGAGGTCATGCACATTATTGGTGACGTCCAGGGGCGCACCTGCGTAATGATCGATGACCTGGTGGATACTGCAGGAACATTGTGTCAGGCTGCTGCGGCTTTAAAGAGGCATGGAGCGATCAAGGTGGTCGCTTATTGTACGCATGCTGTTTTGTCGGGTCGGGCGATTGAAAATCTGCAAGAGTCTGTACTGGACGAGCTGATTGTAACGGATACGATTCCGCTGTCCAATGAGGCCGGAAAGCTTGGAAGAATCAGGCAGTTAAGCATTGATGAGATGCTCGCGGAAACTATCCGGAGAATTTCTGCTGGAGAGTCCGTCAGTTCTCTTTATATAGATTAGTCGTAATGCGGCATGTTCCCGTCTCTGGATTGGGCGGTCGCAGAACAGGTAAAAATTTGTTTTAGAAATTGGCTGGCGCAGGCATGTAATAGCCAGTTTATGATTAATGTGCCCGGTATCTTTCGGGGTTGGAGAAAATAATGTCAAGCGTTTTTGAATTTTTGGCGGAAAGCCGAAGTGAGTCAGGCAAGAGCGGATCGAAAGCTCTGCGCCGCGAAGGAAAGGTGCCGGCGGTAATTTATGGTGGCCAAGCAGAACCGGTCATGATGATCCTCGATCATAATGATGTTATCAAGCATCTTGAGCATGAGGCAGTGTATTCGCATATCCTGGATATTACCGTAGATGGAAAAACAGAAAAAGCTATTCTGAAGGATGTTCAGCGTCACCCGGGAAAGCCTCAAATTGTACATATGGATTTTATGCGAATCAGTGAGACGGAAAAGATTCGAGTACATGTTCCTGTGCACTGCGTTGGTGAAGAAGTATCGGTCGGTGTGAAAAAAGGCGGTGTGGTTACGCATAATCTGGTCGATATAGAAGTCAGTTGTCTACCTTCCGCCTTGCCGGAATTTCTGGAGGCCGATCTGACTGGTGTGGATGTGGGTGAGTCCGTTCATTTGTCGGATATCGTATTGCCTGACGGGGTGGAAGTGGTCGCTCTGATACATGGTGAAGAGCATGATTTGCCTGTGGCGTCGATTGCTGCAGCGAAAGTTCATGTTGAGGAAGAGGTTGAGGAAGAACCTGAAGAGACTGCCGAAGAATAAGCAGTGCTCAAGCTGATCGTTGGCCTGGGTAATCCTGGGCCGCAATATGAAAAAACCCGGCACAATGCCGGGTTTTGGTTTTTAGAGAGGTTGGCTGTCGATTTGGGCGGAATTTGGTCTCACGATGCGAAATTCCAGGGTGAACTGTCCAATGTATCCATTGAAGGAGAGCGGATTATTCTGTTAAAGCCGGCTACTTTCATGAATCGCAGCGGTCAGGCGGTAGGAAGTTTGGCGCGTTACTTCAAGATTCGGCCTGAAGAAATTTTAGTGGTGCACGATGAACTGGATTTTGAAGCAGGTAAAATCAAATTAAAAACCGGCGGAGGGCATGCCGGCCATAATGGTTTGAAAGATATCATCTCCCACCTGGGATCGAGAGAGTTTTGTCGGTTGAGAATTGGGATTGGAGTTCCTCCTGGAAATCAGTCTGTTTCTGATTATGTTCTCTCTGGTCCGTCAAAAGAGGATAAAGGTAAGATCGATTCAGCCATTCAAACTGTGTACGATGTTTTGGGCTTGCTGGTCGTAGGGAATGTCAACAAGGCTATGAATCAATTACATGGGTAGTAAGGCCTGGTTTTAGCGGTTAAAACTGCCTGATACTGGATTGGATGGAGTTATCAGCAAAGATAGCAATTAACGGTTGACTTTTTAGAATTAATCATACAAAATGCTCAGTTCCTGTACGGAGGGGTTCCCGAGTGGCCAAAGGGATCAGACTGTAAATCTGACGGCTCCGCCTTCGGAGGTTCGAATCCTCCCCCCTCCACCATCTGAATCAGGATTGATCTGCGGGTGTAGTTCAATGGTAGAACTCCAGCCTTCCAAGCTGGTCACGTGGGTTCGATTCCCATCACCCGCTCCATTTAACTTAATGCAATTGCCCATATAGCTCAGTAGGTAGAGCACTTCCTTGGTAAGGAAGAGGTCACCGGTTCAAATCCGGTTATGGGCTCCAGTAAATTTAAAACGATTGTAGGTTTAGCAAGGGGGTATTGTAAATGTCCAAAGAAAAATTTGAGCGTACCAAGCCGCATGTCAACGTAGGGACCATAGGTCACGTTGATCACGGCAAGACCACATTGACCGCGGCACTGACGAAAGTGATGGCGGAGTCGCAGGGTGGGGAATTCAAAGCCTACGATCAGATTGACAATGCCCCGGAAGAGCGCGAGCGTGGAATCACGATTGCGACCGCGCACGTGGAATACGAGTCGGACAACCGCCATTACGCGCACGTGGACTGCCCGGGACACGCGGACT
>SPJK01058136.1_pt1 | contig 10119 bp, 8 predicted proteins | sample 3741771 | NCBI WGS metagenome assembly SPJK01 (sample SAMN10925997, study PRJNA522277) | cold seep metagenome | isolation source: Elba SIP-enriched marine methane seep metagenome, extraction at timepoint T2 | place: Italy: coast of Elba, Mediterranean Sea
ACGCCGCCAGAGAGCTGCGCCGCGACGCCGCGCGACCGCTTGACCACACCGTCGAGATCAAAGTCGGCTTTGTCGACTTTCAGGCCATAAGCAGACGCGGTCTTTGCGAGGTGCAGGACTTCGGCAGACCGCAGCAGCGCTTTGGTCGGAATACAGCCCCAGTTGAGGCAAATCCCGCCCAGGTTTTCGCGCTCGACGATGGCGGTCTTCATCCCCAGCTGGCTGGCGCGAATTGCAGCCACGTAGCCACCCGGTCCCGAGCCTATTACGATCAGGTCAAAATCAGCCATTTCGGCCTCCAATATCTAAAGCAGCATGCTCTCAGGGGTTTCGACATAGCGCTTGAACGCCTGCAGCCAACGGGCACCTTCGGCGCCGCCAATCACGCGGTGGTCGCAGGTCAGGGTTACTGTCATCACGGTTGCCGCTTTGATGGCACCATCGCCGCCGACAATGGCGCGTTTCTCACCCGCACCAACCGACATGATCATACCTTCAGGTGGATTGATGATGGATGCAAAGGATTGGATGCCGAACATGCCGAGGTTCGAGATAGAGAACGTTCCGCCCATATATTCCTGTGGTTTCAATTTGCGTTCGCGAGCCCGGGTGGCGAGATCTTTCATCTCGGCGGAGATCTCGGCCAGGCCTTTGGTCTCCGCATCGCGGATGACCGGCGTGATCAGCCCGCCATCAATGGCCACGGCAACGGAAATATGCGCGCCGTGGTGATAGGCGATGCCGTTGTCGGAATAACTTGCATTACAATCCGGCTCAGCGATCAGCGCCATTGCGGACGCTTTGATCAGCATGTCATTGACGGAGACTTTGACACCTTCTGGTGCCGCCTCGTTGATGCCTTTTCGAGCGGTCAGAAGTTTATCCAGTGCAATATCCACGTTTAACGGGAAGTGCGGGATCTGCATGAAACTCTGGGTCAGGCGGCGCGCGACGGTCTTGCGCATGCCGTCGAGCGGCTCAAGACGATAGCTGTCCGGTGCATAGACGCGGTCATCGAGAATTTGTGGCAGGATCAGACCATCTGGAGAGGCTGGTGCGCCGCCGCCCGCGGGTGCAGACGCCCCCGGCTGAGCATTCTCAACGTCTTTCTTGACGATCCGGCCATGTGGGCCAGAGCCTTTGCCTTTGAGGGCATTCAGATCGATGCCTTTCAGGGCAGCGATCCGGCGCGCGAGCGGGCTCGCCTTGATCCGGTCACCGCCTGCGCCGAGTGATGCCATCTGAACCGGTGTAGAGGCGACTTGCTTCTCAGCACCGTTTCCCCGGACTTGATCCGGGGTCTCTTCAGGCACGGGCGTAGCGGCAGGAGGCTCAGGCTCGGCGGCCGGAGCAGCGCTAACAGCACCCGCGTCTTCGCCGTCTTCTGCGAGAACGGCAATCACAGCGTTCACTTTGACGCCTTCGGTTCCCGCTTCGACCAGGATCTGCGCAACCGTTCCTTCATCAACGGCCTCGACTTCCATTGTGGCTTTGTCGGTTTCGATCTCGGCAATGACATCCCCGGCTTCGACGGTGTCGCCTGGCTTCACATTCCATTTCGCAAGCGTGCCCTCTTCCATGGTCGGGCTAAGGGCGGGCATGGTGATATTGATAGACATGATTACATTCCCTCGCAGACGGCTCTGGCGGCGGCGACAATGTCATCCGCATTCGGCAAGCTGAGCGCTTCGAGATTACCGGCATAAGGCAACGGCACATCTTTCTGCGTCACGCGCGCTGGCGGCGCGTCGAGATAGTCAAAAGCAAGCTCTGTCACGCCTGCAGCAATTTCTCCGCCGACGCCCATATGTTTCCAGCCTTCTTCGGCTGTCACAAGGCGATTGGTTTTCTTCACGCTCTCAACGATCGTTTCCATGTCCAGTGGACGGATCGAACGCAGGTCAATGACTTCAGCCGAGATCCCTTGTGCTGCGAGCGTTTCAGCCGCGTCCATGGCAAAGCCGGTGCATCGCGAATAACCAACCAGCGTGACGTCTGTGCCTTCGCGGATAACTGCCGCTTTGCCGATTGGCAGCGTATAGTCTTCAAGATCCGGCACGTCATACTCAATGCCGTAGAGCAATTCATGCTCGAGGAAGACAACCGGGTTCGGGTCGCGAATGGCCGATTTGAGCAGCGCCTTGGCAGATGCTGCATCCCAGGGCGCAACGACTTTCAATCCGGGCACATGTCCGTACCAGCAGGCATAGTCCTGGCTGTGCTGCGCGCCAACGCGTGAGGCCGCAGCGTTGGGTCCGCGGAACACAATCGGGCACCCCATCTGGCCGCCGGACATATACAGGGTCTTGGCAGCTGAGTTGATGATCTGATCGATTGCCTGCATGGCAAAGTTGAAGGTCATGAACTCGACAATCGGGCGCAGTCCGCCAAACGCGGCGCCGACACCCAGGCCAGCAAATCCGTGCTCTGTGATCGGCGTATCGACGACGCGGCGCGGGCCAAATTCTTGTAGCAATTCGCGCGTGACCTTGTAAGCGCCCTGATATTCAGCGACCTCTTCACCCATCACAAACACGGTCTCGTCCCGGCGCATTTCTTCGGCCATCGCATCGCGCAGCGCATCGCGCAGGACAACCTTGGAATAGCTTGTGCCTTCAGGAATATCGGGATTGGAGAGCACTTGCGCCGCCGGCGCATCGCTCGCGGCCTGAGCTTCGAGCACTTCCGGTTCAGCGACCGGCGCAACTTTCTCGACCTCGGCTACGGGCGTCGCGGACACACTACTTGCATCTTCGCCGTCTTCGGTCAGCACGGCGATAACCGCATTGACTTTTACACCCTCAGTGCCTTCCGCAATCAGGATCTTGGCGAGAGTGCCTTCGTCGACCGCTTCGACTTCCATGGTGGCTTTGTCGGTCTCGATCTCAGCGATGACATCGCCCGCTTCGATCTTGTCGCCTTCGCCCTTCAGCCATTTGGCGAGCGTTCCCTCTTCCATGGTCGGGCTCAAAGCCGGCATCAAAATATCTACAGCCATTATGCCGCTCCCTGTTCGGGCGTGATGAACCCGACAATGTTACCTTCGCCGTCTTCGACGTAAGCGCAGCGTCCAACACCTGGATAGTCTGCGGGGGGCAGCGCTTCCGCGCCGCCATTTTCAAGCGCCCAGGCGTAACGATCGTCGCAATCCGCGACCTCGAACGTCATTGTGCCGCCGCGAACAGGGCTGCCAGCCTCTGGACTGGGGCCCATGCGGCGCATCAGGCCAACGGTCAGGGTCTCACTGAGCTGCGAACCTTCAGCAAGATGATACTCAACCTCTTCAGCACCTTCCATTGGCGAAAAACTCCAACCCAGAAGCCCGGAATAGAATGCCTTGGCGCGCGCAACATCATTGGCGTGGATTTCGAAGTGTCCCGACATCTATGCCTCCACCGGTAGCAGGACGTCTGTCCACAATTCGGCCGGATCTGGCTCCGGGCTTTCGAGTGAGAAGTCCGCAGCATCTTTGACAATCGCGCGGATGTCCTTGTCGATCGCTTTGAGATCAGCTTCGGTTGCCAGCTCTGCGGCGATGATCTGTTCTTTCAAACCATCAATCGGGTCATGGTGACTGCGGACATCATCGACCTCTTCTCGCTTACGGTATTTGGCCGGGTCAGACATCGAGTGACCGCGATAGCGATAGGTCTTCATTTCGAGAATGTACGGCCCCTTGCCAGACCGCGCATGTTTCACCGCGCGTTCGCCAGCTTTTTTCACTGCATAGACATCCATGCCGTCGACTTCTTCGCCAGCAATCTCGAAGGAGATGCCGCGTTTGTACAATTCTGTTTCAGACGCGTGGCGCTGAACGCTGGTGCCCATGGCGTACATATTGTTCTCGATAACATAGACGACCGGCAGATCCCAAAGCGAGGCCATGTTGAAAGACTCGTAAACCTGGCCCTGGTTCGACGCCCCGTCACCGAAATAGGCGAGCGAGACATTGTCCTTGCCAAGATACTTGTTTGAAAAGGCCAGCCCGGTTCCGATCGGCACTTGCGCGCCCACGATGCCATGTCCGCCGAAGAAATTCTTCTCGCGGCTGAACATATGCATCGAGCCGCCTTTGCCGCGCGACAAACCGCCGGAGCGTCCTGTCAGCTCGGCCATCACACCGCGTGGATCCATGTCACAGGCCAGCATGTGTCCGTGATCCCGATACCCCGTGATCACCTGGTCACCGTCTTTGAGACAGGCCTGCATTCCGGTCACAACCGCTTCCTGTCCAATGTAGAGATGGCAGAAGCCTGCAATCTTACCCATGCCATAAAGCTGACCTGCACGCTCTTCAAAGCGGCGGATGAGCAACATGTCGCGATAGTATTTGAGCGCCTCGTCCTTTTTCAACTTAGGCGAGGACCGGCGCTTTGGGCTAGCGGCTTTAGCCATGACTGCTCCCTTGGGTTGTGCATTTTGTTGCTTAATACGCAGACGATTGACGTAACGTCGAGTCTTATCACCTATGCGTATCTGCATCCCTGACAGCGCGGTCAACTAACACAAGTTCACCTGGATACACAAAACCGAGATCGCGGCGTGCGAGATATTCCACCAGGTCAGGGTCAACCTGGCCGGGCGTCAGACGGGCTATGTCTTTTTGCAGAGCAACATTTTCAGCCACAAGGGCGGAAAGAATGGCTTTCTTCTCAGCCAGTTCGGTTTGTTTGTCTGTCCACTTGCCGAGCCCCTGCTCCCCCGCAAAAGCGTGGTAGGCAAAATAGGCGATGATCAGGGACATCGCTCCGGCAGCCCATTTAGAGGTCATAGAAAAAGGGTGCTCCTACGCTGAGACGTAAGAACACCCTTTGAGGTTAAGATCGGCTTTACGCGTTGATCAGCGCAGCACCAGCATACAGTGCTGATGCGCCGAGTTCTTCTTCGATGCGGATCAGTTGATTGTACTTGGCGAGGCGATCCGAGCGAGCCAGCGAACCGGTTTTGATTTGCCCGCAATTCACCGCAACTGCGAGGTCCGCGATCGTCGCGTCCTCAGTTTCTCCTGAACGATGAGACATCACCGCCGTATAAGCATGGCGATGTGCGAGTTCGACGGCATCGAGTGTTTCTGACAGCGTTCCGATCTGATTGACCTTGACCAGGATCGAGTTCGCCGCGCCGCGCTGCAGGCCCATTGCCAGACGCTCCGGATTGGTCACGAAAAGATCATCGCCGACCAGCTGGCAGCGATCGCCGACCATCTCTGTAAGGATATTCCAGCCGTCCCAGTCATCTTCGGCCATGCCATCTTCGATCGACACAATCGGATAGGCATCAACGAGATCTGTCAGGTATTTCGCCATGCCTTCGCCATCGAGGGTCTTGTCTTCACCCGCCAGCACGTATTTTCCGTCTTTGAAGAACTCGGTCGACGCGGCATCAAGCGCCAGCGTCACGTCTTCGCCAGGCTGATAGCCGGCCGCTTCGATCGACTTCATGATGAAATCGAGCGCGTCGCGGGTCGAAGAGAGGTTTGGCGCAAACCCGCCCTCATCGCCAACACCTGTATTGTGACCAGCATCGCTGAGGGTCTTTTTCAGCGTGTGAAAGATCTCCGATCCAACCCGAACCGCATCAGCGATGCTATCAGCATTGACCGGCATAATCATGAATTCCTGAATATCGATCGGGTTATCGGCGTGCTCGCCGCCATTGATAATATTCATCATCGGTGTCGGCAGAACCCGCGCATTGGTGCCGCCAATATAGCGATAGAGCGGCAAGCCGCAGCTCTCGGCCGCGGCTTTCGCGGTCGCCATCGATACGCCAAGAATGGCGTTGGCGCCAAGGCGCTTTTTGTTGTCAGTGCCATCGAGCTCGATCATCAAGCCATCGACCAGGCGCTGTTCGATCGCATCCATGCCGGTCAGCTCATTGGCGATCTCGCCATTGACGGCGTCAACGGCATCCATAACGCCCTTACCCTTGTAGGCTTCGCCGCCATCACGCAGCTCGTGTGCTTCGTGCACACCGGTCGACGCACCGGACGGCACAGCTGCGCGACCGAATGAACCATCTTCCAATGTGACGTCGACTTCGACGGTGGGATTGCCCCGACTATCGAGGATCTGACGGGCGTGAATGTCGATGATTTCACTCATTGCGATGTCCTTTGTGACATGGGGAGGATCAGTTGCGGCAGCCTCTAGAGCGCAATGCCCGAAAGAGCAAGTGTCGGTGCTGCCGGTTATGGCTAACGCATTGTCATCGAACCCGTCGAGAATTCCCTTGAAATTCATACAAGCCTTTTGACCGCCGCTTCAGACGCAGCCGTTAAGTTTAACCGACAAGCAGAACAGCCTGTGAGCAGAGGGCATATGATGGGACGATATAAGTGGGCACAATTGGCAGTCATCGCGCTGCTCTTCTTCAGCTGGTCCGGGTTTTCGCCTGGCGCCCAAGCGGCGCATGCGGATAGCGTCACGCATCAAACGATCGTCGTGCGCAAGGGTATGTCCCTGCCTGTTCCTGTCACCGAGAGCTTCGATCGCATCGCTGTATCGGAGCCAGGGATTGCTGATGCGGCCCCAGTCTCGTCGCAGGAATATTTCGTCCGTGGCCGCGAAATCGGGTCGACTAATATCCTCGTGTATAATGAGCGCGGTCATCTTGTGCAGCTTGTTGATGTCTTGGTGATGCCCAATCTCGACGCGGTGCGCAGCGACTTGCTGGCGCTGTTTCCGTCCGCAAACGTCGATCTCCGGCCCGTCGCAGACCGGATCCATGTCAGCGGCGACGTCGCGGATGAGGAAACCATGTCGCAAATCATGGCGGTGGTTGATAGCCACGCCCCAGGCTTGTCGATCAATGCTATGAAAGTTGAACTCCCTGCGCAGGTATTGCTGGAGGTCCGGTTCGTCGAAGCGTCACGCGATGACATCCGCGAAATCGGCTTTGGTACCGATATTAGCCGCCCTGGCGAATTCCTGTTTATGACCTCGTCCAGTTTGATTTCGGGTGATCCTGCGCGCGCGCTTGGTCAAGTGTTTGGCGGATCTGGCAATACGAGCATCGACTTCACGCTGCAAGCCCTTGAAGAACAAGGGGTAATTCGGACGCTCGCAAAACCGAACCTGGTCTCGCAATCGGGACAAACCGCGTCATTCCTGGCCGGGGGAGAGTTCCCGGTTCCTGTCGCTGCGGATCAGGACACAGTCACCATCGAATTCAAGAAGTTTGGGGTATCGCTGGAATTTACACCAACCATAGCGCGCGAGGACCGGATTGTGTTGCAGGTGGCTCCGGAAGTCAGCAACCTGGATCCGCGCAACTCCGTGCGTCTTGCGAATGTCGAAATTCCGGCGCTGAGTGTCCGTGAAATCAACACCCAGGTTGAGCTTGGCAATGGACAGAGCTTTGCCATCGCTGGCCTGATCCAGAATGAATACCAGTCGACCGAACTGGAAACCCCGTTGCTCGGTGATATTCCCATCCTCGGCAATCTGTTTCGCTCAAGCCGCTTTAAAAAGAATGAGACCGAACTGGTCGTGATCATCACACCGCATCTGGTTGTCCCACCTGAATCGCCCGGCGATCTCACCGATCCAATCATGTTGTCGGAAGAACCAACGCAGCTGGAACGCTACGGTTTGAGCCGGATTGAAGGCGAGCCGAAACCGATTCTCGGTCAGTCGGTTGAGGGCAATATTCAGCGCCAATCCACCGCTCCCGGTCAGGGAGGGCGCTGATCATGTCCGCGAACCGAACCGTATTCGCCAGCGCCAAGCTGCATGTACTCAGTCACAATTTCCACGCGCCAATCACGCAGGCCTGGCGTGAAAAAGGCGGCCAATTTGCGATTGTTCATGAGTCCTATGCCGGACTTATGGATGGGCTTAATGAAGACGGCATGCACATCTGCGTGTTTGAACACGCACCAGAAACTGATCTCGCTGAATGCCTGACTGCGCTGGCCATGACCGGACAGAATATTCCAACGATAGTCGTCGGCCAGAACCTGCCGGTGAGTGCCTTACGAGTCCTGATGGGCCTGCCCTGCTGGGATATTCTGGATACAGAGCTGAGCTTCGATGCGGTTCACAAATCGCTATCCCGGGCGGCTGAGTCGTTTGGTGATGCCGGAACAAGCACCGCGGCGAATGGCAATTCGCAATGCTGGACTTTCGTCTCATCGGTCGGCGGCGCGGGCGCCACGCTGCTTGCATGCGAGACGGCGTATCAACTGAGCCAGCTGAAGAGCAAACCGAAAGTTGTGCTGTTCGATCTCAATTTCGTCGATGGAAGTTGCGCCACCTATCTCAATTGCGACTCGAACTTTCTGCCGACCATCTTTCAGAAGAACCCTCACAAGATCGATGATGTGTTCCTGAAAACGATGACCACTTATCATCCGTTCGGATTTGACGTTCTGGCCATGCCGCGCTGGAGCGAGATGGAAACCCCGCCATCCCGGGACGTCATTCTGCAATGCCTGAACGTGGCCTGCGAGACTTATGATTTCGTGATTGTCGACAGTCCGCGTTGGCCGACCGAATGGAGCGGCGACATCTTCCTCGGCAGCGATGACGTGATCCTGGTGACAGAGCTGTCTGTGCCAGCGCTTAATGCGTCGCGGCAATGGGTCGAGCAATTCGCCTCAGATCCACAATTCCCCACCATTCGTCCGGTTTTGAACCGCCGCCAGAAAGGCATGTTTGGGGCCAAGGTGACCGAAGAGCAGGCTTGCGCAGCATTGGAAATGGAAGTGTTCGCGTCCATTCGCTCGGATTGGCCGACAGCGCTCAGCGCCGTCAATCTCGGCCAGCCGGTCAGCGATATGAAGCCAGGATCGCCTATCCCGAAGGATATTGCCGACCTGATCGATAAATTGCGCCGCAGCAAGGAAACGGCGGAACGAACAGATCCAGTGAGGGCTGCGTCATGACTCGATTTGCCTTAAGCCGCCGTCCCGCTCCAGAATCTCTGGAAGATGTCGCTGTTGCTGACGCGCCGGTTCAGTCCGACGCACAAGAGCCAACCCCGCGTCCCTCTGTCGAAGACACAGCCGCACCAGTTGCGCCTTCCATCGCGCCAGACAGCGACATGCTGGAAGCCAAATTGCAGATCCACAATAAGCTGATCGATGAGCTGGACCTGTCCAATCTCGACCAGATGACACCGGATGAGCTGCGCGCTCAGATTGGGGTCTTTGTGACCAAGGCAATTGCCGATCAACGCCTGCCTATGGGCGCATCAGAAGTGAAGGATTTCACCGACGATATCGTCAATGAAATGGTAGGGCTCGGTCCGTTGGAGCCGCTATTGCAGGACGACTCCATCGCCGACATTCTGATCAATGGCTACAATCAGGTGTATATTGAACGCGGTGGTGAACTCGAGCTTTCAAATGCCCGGTTCCGGGACAACCTCCACCTGCGGCGGATCATAAACAAGATTGTTTCTGCCGTCGGTCGCCGTGTCGATGAGGGCTCGCCTCTGGTCGATGCCCGCCTCGCCGACGGGTCCCGCGTCAACGCTGCGATCGAACCGATTGCCATTGACGGCCCGCTCGTTTCGATCCGGAAGTTCTCAAAGAAACCTTTCACGCTCGAAAAGCTGGTTGAGTTTCAAGCAATCCCACAGCCGGTTGCTGACTTTCTTTTCGGCGCTGTCAAATGCCGCGTCACCGCGATTATTTCCGGCGGGACCGGCTCCGGTAAAACAACTCTGCTGAATGCCCTCTCTGCCGCGATCAGCCATAAGGAACGCCTGATCACCATCGAAGACGCCGCAGAATTACAGCTCCAGCAGCCCCACGTCGCCCGCATGGAAACCCGTCCGGCCAATCTCGAAGGCAGCGGCGAGATCAAGCAGCGCGAATTGGTCAAGAACGCCCTCCGGATGCGCCCGGACCGGGTGATCCTCGGCGAGGTTCGCTCCGAAGAAGCGTTTGACATGTTACAGGCCATGAACACCGGCCACGAAGGATCAATGGCGACGATTCACGCCAACAATCCCCGCGAAGCGATCACCCGTCTCGAACAGATGGTGGCGATGGGCGGCTTGCGGATTTCGCAAGAAGCGGTGCGCGGCCAGATCGCGGCCGCAATCGGTATCATCATCCAGGCGCAGCGCCTGAGTGATGGCTCACGCCGGATCACCCACGTCACCGAGGTG
>SPJK01070509.1_pt1 | contig 10117 bp, 6 predicted proteins | sample 3741771 | NCBI WGS metagenome assembly SPJK01 (sample SAMN10925997, study PRJNA522277) | cold seep metagenome | isolation source: Elba SIP-enriched marine methane seep metagenome, extraction at timepoint T2 | place: Italy: coast of Elba, Mediterranean Sea
AGTGGTGAGAAAGGTCGTTCAAGGGATGGATATCGATATCGCTGGTGTTGATCTGATTTATGGAAAAGATGGCCCATTAGTGATGGAGGTAAACGCTAGTCCTGGCCTTGAAGGGATAGAAAATACAACTGGCGTTGATGTGGCCGGACATATTATTCGTTTAGTGGAACGACAGGTTAAGGCAAAACGGCAAGTACAACAGAAGACGGTTAGGAATAGGCAGTGATTCAGTTAGCAGATCGCTGTAGGCAGTTCGCTGTTGGACAGCTTGCAGTAGGCAGTAGGCAGTAGGCAGTAGGCAGTAGGCAGTAGGCAGTAGGCAGTAGGCGGTAGGCGGTATATCAGTAGATCGGTTTTGATAGACTGAGTTAACTATTAGACTTATTGGACTGTTGGACTGGATAGACTTTTGAACTATAATCAAGTACTTTGAAGGAATTGAAGATTAATGGTAGTGTGGTAGAGCCGGGCGAAACCAGTATGGTGAAGCTCATGGTTGGGCAACTTCCCTCGGGTAACCCCATCTATATTCATGCGCATGTTTTTCGAGCTAAAGAACCTGGACCAACCATGTTGGTAATGGGCGGAGTGCATGGCGACGAGATCAATGGGGTGGAGATTGTAAGAGAGTCGATTGCCCGAAAGTTCTTTGGTGGCCTGGAACGAGGTAGCGTTATTGCGATCCCTATTCTAAATGTCTACGGCTTTATCAATTTCTCGCGCGAAGTGCCAGATGGAAAGGATGTTAATCGTTCTTTTCCCGGTTCTGCAAAAGGCTCTTTGGCGGCGAGGGTAGCCTACACCCTGCATAAAGAGATTTTGCCAAACGTTTCTTTTGCGGTTGATTTCCATACAGGAGGACAGAGCAATTATAATTATCCACAGATCCGGTATACGAAAGGGCATGTGCAATCAGCCGAATTGGCTAAGGTATTTGCCGCACCGCTTAGCATTTCATACGGGGCCATCCGCAAGAGCTTGCGGAAAGTAGCATTGGATAAGCACAATATTCCGATGCTGGTATTTGAAGGAGGTGAGAACCTCCGTTATGATGGGTTAAGTATTCAAAAAGGTTTGGAAGGTATTGAACGCTTGCTTATTCACCACGAGATGAAACCGGGTACTTTGCCTACTGGTACTACGCTCCATTTCGAAAGAACATCCTGGCTCCGGGCCCCGCGAGGAGGGCTTTTTCAGTGGATGAAACCGTCGGGCAATTGGGTAAAGAAAGGCGAACCCATCGGGTTCATCAACGACCCCTATGGCGCAAAGAAGACCCGTTACCTCATCTCGCCGCGGGAAGCCTATATCATTGGCCATAACAATACACCAGTCGTTAGCCAGGGCGATGCCCTGTTCCATTTAGCTTTCGCAGAAGGCTGATGTGTTGATCGGAGTTTTCTAATAATAGAAAGGATGGAATTTCACCTGGCCAAGGGTGTTGATCTCAAGGGCCGGAGCCGGTATTTTTATGAAATTCAGGATATTCAAGGCCATCCGTAACCACCGTTTTTTGGTAGGTATCCGGCTCAAGTCGATATCTGGGGAGAAATAAAACTGTCGATAGCGTGGGAAGTCAAGTGCCGAGAGCTGGTACTGGTTGCCCATGTCATCTTCCCACTCGTTTTCAAATCCACCGTACATATTGCCGGCGCCATAGCCGACGGCGAGGTTGAGCCAAGCGGGCCAGCGGCTTTCTGGACTGAAGGAGCGCACATTGACACTTGCCCAAATCGACATAGTGTTGTAGTCCTTGAGCAGGCGTTCAGCCAGAGAGGTGCCATAAATTTCGTGGGCGCGTGCCCGTAGCGAGGCATTTGCTTCCCCCTCAGTAGCCATAATTGTGAGATCGGGCGGGCGGTTCAAGTTTCCAGATAGCTTGAAGAGGATGCGTTGCTCATCCCAGATAGCTTGCTGGGTAGCAAATGCACCGACTCCCAAGGTGTTGAAAGCCATGTCGGCCCAAGAAAACCCCCACTCGGCAGAAAAGCCATCCATTACCTCTACCGTCCCTTGTAAGAAAGTACCGATAGCGGCCGAAAGCCAGATGGAGCGGTTTTTATCCAAACCGGTCCAACGCGCCCCTCCATATAACAAGCGAGTTTCTGTGTAGGCAGTCAGCCAGTGGCCCAGCTTGTCCATCTGCTGCCACTCGGCCATATCATTAAAAGTGTGAAAACCAGTAAGCTCGTAATCTCGGTACCAGGTTTGGTACAAGCCATATGCTGCACCAGAGTAGATAACCGCACCGGTGCCAACAGTTCCCCAGAAACGCTTTTTATTAAGTGTATCGGCTGGATCCATCCAGTGCGCGCTACTTTGTGCATGGCTCCCAATCGGAGCAAGACAGCAAAGAACGATCAGTATAGCGCGGAAGTTCATGGGATCTTGGGATTTATTTCGAATCTCTTCGGATTCTACCCATAAAGATACTAGCCTGATCTTAATTGGGCGTTAAGACTCACGACAATGGTTTACTTTTCGCCTAAACTATTGCAAATTATAGGGAAGGAGCCTAGTGGCTTTAACGGGCAAAAAAGACAATTATGACAAAACTCGACTTATCTATACTTGTATTAGCTGCGGGCGAAGGCCGGCGAATGGGAATGCCAAAGCAATTATTAGTAGCTGATAAACAGCCGTTGATTCGGCGAATAGCTTTAGAGTTACTATCTCTTGATTATCCGCTGGTGATCGTATTGGGTGCGCGAGAAGCCTTGATACGACCCGTATTGGAAGATCTCCCTCTTAGCATTTGTACCAATCCAAATTGGACTACCGGGATGGCTGGCACGCTAAATACGGGGCTACAGTATGTACTGGAGGAGCGCCCTGACACGCAAGCAATAGTAACATGTCTTTCTGACCAACCTTATCTGAGTGCCGCTATTCCGCAGGCGCTAATCGCTGCCTATCAAGAACAGCGGCAACCAATTGTTGCTTCTCGTTATACCGATGAAACTTTAGGCGTCCCAGCACTATTTGACCGTCAGATGTTTCCCGCATTACAGGCTCTGGAGGGGCATGAGGGAGCTCGGTCGCTATTTATTGACCATCAGAAAGAGTTGTCGATAGTTGATTTTCCGCGGGGTAACCAAGATTTAGACCGGCCTGAAGATTGGGAAACCTACCTGCAGGAACAGAAAAAAGATATGCCTGAATAGATTGATGTCACGTTTTTTGAAAAAAAAACCGAAAAAATAGAGGGAGAAAAAAGAAAAAAACGAGCCATTTTTTCCAGAAAAACAATTATCGATTCTTGTTAAATAGCTTATTATCAATCGGTTGTAATATGTAGGAGATTAGAATCGAATCCAGTAACTTGCCAAAATGTACTTACTTACTGGATTTTCTTAGTGCACCTTTGTAATGTCAGCGGAAGGAAATGAAACTGACAGAGACTCAAAAGAGAGTTTTTAAGCTTGATTTTCCTCTGAGGAGACGACCCAAACAAATAAAAAAGCCTCTAAGAATTAAGACGATTAATCTGCGACGACCTGTTAATAACGACGACTTATAATCCCATGAATTCGATGACCACGCAGATTATAATCTCATGAAGAATTTGAGGCATCAAAGGATGCCTCACTATTTGGTATGTAGATAGCCTCTCAAAGCTCTTTTTCGAACCGGTTGGTAACACCAACCGGTTTTTTTATTTTGGCTATTCAAAGGCAAAAATACCAATTCTTTTTAATATGAAAAAACACTTGGTGGCACCTTCGATGTTAGCCGCTGATTTCACCCGCTTAGCGGAAGAGATCAAGTTAGTTAACGGAAGTAAAGCAGATTGGTTTCATTTAGACGTCATGGATGGCCAATTTGTTCCAAATATTTCTTTCGGGATGTTCATAATTAAGGCCATTAATAAATTGGCTACCAAGCCATTGGATGTCCATTTGATGATTGAAGATCCCGGTAGATATATTTCTGAATTTCGTGATGCCGGTGCCGATATCATCTCTGTTCACTACGAAGCATGTACTCATCTGCACCGTGTTCTACAACAAATTAAGGCGACAGGAGCTAAAGCTGGTGTTGCTTTAAACCCGCACACGCCGATCAATGTGCTGGAAGATGTCATCGAGGACATTGATCTGGTAGTACTGATGTCTGTGAACCCTGGCTTTGGTGGTCAGAAGTTTATCTATCGGACGATACCGAGAATCCGGCAGTTAAAAGAAATGATCACGGTCCGCAATACGGCTACCTTAATCGAGATTGATGGGGGAGTAGGCTTGCAGAATGCACAAGAACTGCTGACTGCGGGTGCAGATGTGCTTGTGGCAGGTAGCGCCGTTTTTCGTGCCGAAGACCCGATTGGCGTGATCAGCCAATTGAAGGAAACGGGGCATGAAGTGGCTAAGTTCATCTAGGAAGTCTTCGTAGCGACTCACTTCTAATCGTTAAACACCAATGGCTTGCTTACCTTTGGCGTTCTCTTTGTATTGCCAATAACGAATATTCGATGAACCAGGTGAAAAAGATAGCTTTCTTCTGTAGTCTAATCCTTGCACCCGTATTGCTTTTAGCCCAGAGTGAGCGCGCTACGGTTACCGGAATTGTATCCGATGCTATTTCTGACCGCCCGGTCGATCTGGCCACTGTCTATATTGACGGGAGTAGTACTGCTGTGGAAACAGCGGAGAACGGCCGCTATAACATTATCATTCCTGCAGGAGAAGAAGTTACTTTAGTTTTCACCCGAATTGGTTACCAGGAAGCTCGCGCTCAGGTAGGGCCACTACCGGCAAGAAGCCGACAACAAGTCGATGTTAGCCTGGCGCCAAGTGAAAGCGAGATTGAAGTGATTGTACGGGAAAGTAAGATTGAAGAAGGCGGAATGGTGACGGAAGGGGTGGAGCAGCTGAAACTGTTACCCACAACCACTGGTAATCTGGAAAGTGTCTTGCCGCATATTGCCCTTGGTGTTAGTAGTGGAACCGGCGGTGAGTTGAGCTCTCAGTACAATGTTCGCGGTGGCAACTACGATGAAAACCTGGTCTATGTCAATGACTTTGCGATCTATCGCCCGCAATTGATTAGGGCGGGGCAGCAGGAAGGGCTCACCTTTGCCAATATCGACCTGGTTCGCAATCTATCTTTTTCTTCCGGTGGCTTCGAAGCGCGCTACGGTGATAAGCTTTCGAGTGTATTAGATATTCAATATAAACGACCTACCGAAACGCGCGGCTCAGTAGGTTTGAGTTTTCTGGGTGGCTCGGCACACCTGGAAGGGAGTGTGGCACCGAAGGCCGATTCCTATCGGCGGCTTCGATATCTAGTTGGTTTGCGCTACAAGGATACACGCTACCTACTCGGCTCACTAGATGTGAGTGGTGAATACACACCAAGTTTCACCGACGTACAGGCTTACGTTACCTACGACCTAAATCGGTATTGGCAACTTGGGCTTTTAGGGAATTACAACCGAGCGGTCTATCGCTTTCAACCGCAAGAACGCACTACCGGCTTTGGTCTGATAAATCTAGCCCTTCAACTATTTAGTGTTTTTGACGGCCAGGAGGTAGATGACTTCACCACTCAAATGGGAGGCGTCAGCTTGACCTATTTGCCCGATCGAAGCGTCAATCCATTCTTCCTCAAATTCTTAGCCTCGGCCTTTCGCAGTGATGAGAACGAACGCATCGATATCATCGGCCGCTATAGCTTGCGGCAGATCGAGAGCAACCTCGGCAGCGATAACTTCGGCGAAGTGCTGGCTGAATTAGGAGCCGGTACCCAGCAAACATCCGTTCGGAACTTCCTGGATATTCAACTTTATAATGTTGAACATAAAGGAGGCATCGAAATACAGGGCGGTAATGAAGAGGTGGAAGCCAGCCACTTTCTGCAATGGAGCGTGAAAGCCCAGCATGAACGTATCGATGACCTGATCAATGAATGGGAGCGGCTCGATTCAGCAGGCTACAGCTTGCCCTATGATACCAGCGAGGTATTGTTATTCCAAACCCTGAAAACGGGCAACCAATTACGTTCGAATCGCATTTCGGCTTACTTTCAAGACACCTATACCTGGCGGCGCGATGATCGCGGAGAACTCCGTCTTTCTGCCGGTGTGCGCGCGCAATATTGGGACCTAAATAATGAACTTTTGGTGTCACCCCGGGCGCAGCTCCTGTACAAGCCGCTACGAGGTAATACCGATATCAGCTATCGCCTGGCTACAGGTTTGTACTTCCAGGCGCCATTCTATCGGGAAATGCGAGCTTTCGACGGTACTGTAAATACCAACCTGTTGGCCCAGAAGTCGTGGCACCTGGTTGGTGGCTTTACGCTCGACTTCTACCTTGGTAAACGCAACCCAAAGAAATTTCGCTTCATCACCGAAGCCTACTACAAGCAATTGTGGGATTTGGTGAGTTATGAAATCGAAAATGTACGGATCCGCTATAGTGGAGAAAATGATGCTACCGGTTACGCGATGGGAATCGATTTCCGCCTGAACGGTGAATTTGTACCTGGCGCGGAGAGTTGGATCAATTTGTCCTTCCTACGCACTCGGGAAAACCTGACAGCAGTTCAGCACCTTCGTCGTGAATTGAACCAGGAAGAAGCTCAACCAGTAGATGATGTCGCTCGACCCACCGACCAGTTGATGCAGCTCAGTATGTTTTTCCAAGATTACCTGCGGACGAATGAGAACATCAAAATGCACCTCAATTTAACGGTAGGAACAGGCTTGCCATATGGCTTGTTGGGCAACAATCGCGTTTTCCGGAACACCTACCGCTTTAACCCCTACCACCGGGTGGATATTGGCTTTAGTCTCTTGCTTTGGGATGAGTCACGTAGAGAGCGTCGCCCAAAGAACCCACTGCGTTTCAGTCGGGCGACCTGGCTCAGTTTAGAAGTATTCAACCTGATGCAAGTACAAAACCAGGCGGGTAATACGTGGATCAAGACTGTCTTCAATCAGCAGTATGCCATCCCGAACTACCTGACTTCCCGCCGGATCAACTTGAGACTGAAGATGGATTTTTGATTTTCCGTCAACCCGTCAACCCGTCAACCCGTCAACCCGTCAACCCGTCAACCCGTCAACCCGTATTGAATTTAGTTTAGCCAACTGCCAACTGCCAACTGCCAACTGAAAAACTGATATTTCGTACATTTAGCCTAATCAGAAGAACCAACTTCAATCATGGCACAGAAATTAGTCTCCAAATTCGGCCTCTTTCTCCTTATTCTTATCGGCTTCGTATTGCTGACCTTGGGTTTGAAACAGTGCGGAGTAGACACGATCAAAACGAGCGAGGATGCTGAAATGATCGATCGGCCGCATAATTGATCTACAACTTCACTAGGCGCACCCAAACATTAGCTTGTGCTCCTTCTAGTCGCAGCAGGTATGTACCTGCGGGTAAACCAAGGAGGCTAACCGAATGCCGGGTGTCACGGAGTTCAAAACGGCGTATTAACTGGCCGTCAGCACTGTAGAAAAACAAGGCGTCAATATCTCCTTCTAGCCACAGCTCGTCTTCCACTGGATTCGGGTATACCTTCCAACCGTAGGCCAATAGCTCTTCAGTACTGGTCACCATCACCTCGATGGTTTGCGAGATGGCAGCGCCACAATATTCATTCTGGGCGTTTAGTGTAATTTCATAGATGCCCGGTGTGGCGTAGGTGTAGATGGGGGCTACCTCGTTACTGGTATTGTCGTCGCCGAAGTTCCAGGTGTAAATCGTGGCATTGCCCGAGTTATTGGTCATGGTCACCTGAAGCCCGTCGGTCATGACGCCGAATGCAGGTTGTGGAGGAATCGCTACTTCTACCATTTGCGTACTGCTATTGGTGCCAAAAGCATTGGTCAAGGTAAGCGACACTTCGTAGACGCCCGGGGTTTCGAAAACTACACTCGGCGTTGCTTCCGTGCTATTGGCAGGGGTACCTCCCTCAAAGGTCCATTCCCGCGAATCAAATTCTCCTTCCGAGGTATCACTAAACTGCACAAATAATGGGGCGCATCCACCTAGTCGGTCTGCTGTGAAGGCCGCAACAGGCGCACTTCCCAATTCGACGGTAAACGAGTAAGTAGCTTCACCGCAATCATTATCGACAGTGAGTTCAACCTGATAAATCCCGGCCACCGGAAAGGTGAAGCTGGGATTGGCTTGCGAACTGAATGATTGCCCTTCAATACTCCACGCGTAGTTGTCGGTATCGCTAGCGTTAGCGGTAAACGCTGCTTGCAAACCATCCAGGGTAAAGGTAGGAGCCGCACTAGGGGCCGGGTTCACGCTTACTGTTATCGGATCTGAATTGACTCCGCTGAAGCAATTGTTCTCTGGCGTCATAACAAGACGAAACTGGGCTTGCCCTAAACCGAGATTGCCTATGAAAAGTTGGTTGGTTTGTGTGCCACTTATCAAGGCGGTTTCGCTAAGGTTGGTCCAGTCGCCTTCATTGTTTACTTGCCATTGCAGGCTGGCGCTACCTTGCGTTGTAGAGCTTAGTACAAAGCTTTGCCCCTGGCAAACGATAGTGTCATTGTTGATACTGACGATAGCCGGAGGTAGTGCATTTTCTCCTTGGGGAAGTTCACTAAAATCCGCATCTGTGCTATGGTTATTCCCGGCCTCAGCACCATTGGAGCCAGGCCCGCAATCGGTTGAATTTAAACTGAGGCCTGCGTTGCCGCCAGCTAGGTTGGCAACGAGCCCGAGGTTGGTCAAAAAACGGCCGCCGCTACCGCCGCCACCAGGGCCGAAGCATCGATTTTGCGCATTATTGTCAACATTGCCTCCGCCTCCGCCGATGGCTTGAATAACCGGTGCGCCGCCACTCATGTCGCCCACCAGAACGATGGCTCCTCCAGCACCGCCACCCCCGGCTCCGTCGCCATTCGGACTATGGCCATTCTCTCCATCGCTTTCGATGGTTCCACCAGCAAAGATGATTTCCGGGCTTTTGATAATAATGATTCCGCCGCCATTACCCCCGCCGGTATCGTGGTTGTTGTTGCGATGACCAGCACCACCACCTCCTCCCATGAAAAGTAGATTGTTGTCGTCGGGAAGTGCCCGGCCGCCACGGCCAGGATAGAAACCGTCGCAGCCGCCAAAACTGGGCTCGTCGTTTTCGCCACCTTGGCCACCTGTTTGGATGTGCGAGCCGCCACCACCACCCGCATTGTGGTTGTTGCCACCGCCACCACCATTTGCCTGTGGACCGCGACCAGCCTCTTTACCGGGGATAATGGGAGCGATACCTTCACCCTTTGGAGCGCCTCGCCAATTGCCGATCTCGTAATGCCAGTTGTCGTTAAAGGTGAGAACAGTACAATTGATATCATCGTGTTGGATAGTGGTTCCGCCGCGATAGCCACGACGGGAGGCGGTGATCTTACCTTGGATAGTGATGGATTCTTCGGCTTCCAGTAGTAGTACGCCGCCGGTTTGTCCGTTCCAGGGCGGAGGAAAGATCGAATCACTGACGATAACAGACGGATAAATGGGAACGCAAAGCACCTGGGTTAATCCGTCGGTGTCGTAGTCATGCAGTATGGCTTGCTCCAGGGTCAGTGTATTGCCATTGGTGGCGAGGATGCGGTTGTATTCATAACGCCCTGTGCCACCAAGATCGGTAATGCTCCCGTAACTGCTGGAATTGCTTTCATTGATGGTGGCACCGGACATCTGAATGATGATGATGCTCATGCCTTCTTCAAAGCCGGTAGAATTGCTGATGCTCAAGCTGTTGGAGCAGTCATCATAGCTGGTCAATACAGCGTAGGAATTGACAATGCCGCTTACTTCGGTTTGTGCGGAGAGGGAGCAGCCAAACAGAATAACCATGGCGAAGAGTACGAAGCGCATAGGGACGGTTTTGGGATGATTTATGGTAAAGTTAGTGTGTTGGGTGAACTATAGGAAGAAAATGTACTGGATGCTTAGTCTAATTGGCTACCGGCTACCGGCGTGATGTATCATTGGCTAGAACAGCATTAAGGAGTGCTTGGCATGGGGCGTAAAAAAGCTTAGGATATTCCAAACCAAACACTTACCTTTGCGCCCGGCAATCCCGAAGCTTGCTCGTCAAGGTAATCGGGGAATGGTAAACGAAACTAGAACGTAAAGATGCCAGTTAAAAT
>SPJK01025448.1_pt1 | contig 10114 bp, 7 predicted proteins | sample 3741771 | NCBI WGS metagenome assembly SPJK01 (sample SAMN10925997, study PRJNA522277) | cold seep metagenome | isolation source: Elba SIP-enriched marine methane seep metagenome, extraction at timepoint T2 | place: Italy: coast of Elba, Mediterranean Sea
AGTTCACCTAGGTTCTTAGGCATCGGATTGATGTAGCGCAGATGAGCATGGGCGACTGATTTGCCAGCGGCTTGCGCGTGGTGGACCGCCGATAGGCAAGCACCGTAAGGGCCACCCCAACTAAGTACCAGCAAGTCGCCCTCTTCAGGTCCGTCAACTTCTTGTGCAGGGATATCATCGGCAATGCGGGCGATCTTTTCAGCACGGGTGTCAATCATGTGCTGGTGGTTCGCTGGATCGTAACTGACGTTACCGCTTACGTCTTGCTTTTCTAGACCACCAATGCGGTGTTCAAGCGTTGGCGTACCAGGCAGTGCCCAAGGACGTGCCAGACGTTCGTCACGTTCGTAAGGGTTGAACTTCTCGCCTTCAGCAAGTGGCTCAGGGTGCGAGATTGGGATTTTATCCAATTCAGCAAAGCTTGGAATCTTCCAAGGCTCGGAGCCGTTGGCAATGTAACCGTCGGTCAGCAGGAAGACGGGCGTCATATAACGGACCGCAATGCGCCATGCTTCTTGAGCAACCTCGAAACAGTCACCCGGGCTGCGTGCAGCAATGACGGGCATCGGACACTCGCCGTTTCTGCCAAACAGAGCTTGATTCAGGTCAGACTGTTCGGTTTTCGTTGGCAAGCCAGTCGAGGGGCCACCGCGTTGCACGTTGATCACGATCATTGGAAGCTCAGTAATCACGGCAAGCCCAAGGGCTTCCCCCTTTAGCGCGATACCAGGACCACTGCTTGCGGTTACCGCCATGGTGCCTGCGAAAGCAGAACCGATAGTGGCGGTCATCGCGGCGATTTCATCTTCGGCTTGGAAAGTCAGAACATCGTAATGCTTGTGCTTGCAAAGCTCATGCAGAATGTCACTGGCTGGTGTGATTGGATAAGCGCCGAGGAAAAGACGCTTCTCGGATAGCTTTGCAGCGGTCATCAAACCCCAGGCAAGGGCCGTATTGCCCATGATGCTGCGGTAAGTGCCCGGTTCAAGCTTTGCTTTTTCAACAACATATTGTGTGTCGATCGCCTCGATTGTCTCGCCGTAGTTGTAACCCGCCTTAAGAGCGGCGGTGTTCGCGCTGACAACATCAGGGCGTTTGGCAAACTTCGATTCGATGAATCGAAGTGTCGGTTCGAGCGAACGACCATAAATCCAGAAGACCAATCCCATGGCCAGGAAGTTTCGGCAACGGTCAGCTTCTTTGGTGCTGAGCCCAAACTCTTTGACCGCGTCTCGGGTCATTTTGGTCATGTCGACCTTGTAGAGTTTGTACTTCGTTTCAAGATCTTCTACGCCGCCTGGCTCAAGTGGGTTTGCACTGTAGCCAGCCAAGTCGAGGCCTTTTTTATCGAAGGCACTCTCGTTGCAAATCAGAATGCCACCGTCACGCAAATCACAAAGGTTCGTGATCAACGCAGCTGGATTCATTGCAACGAGGGCATCGACCGTGTCACCCGGGGTGTAAATTTCTTTGCTAGAAAAGTGAACCTGAAAGCCGGAAACCCCCGCTTGGGTTCCTCGCGGAGCTCGAATCTCGGCAGGGAAGTCAGGGAACGTTGCAACATCGTTTCCTGCTAGAGCCGAGGTGGTCGTGAATTGGGTACCTGCCAACTGCATCCCGTCGCCTGAGTCACCACAAAATCGGACGGTGGCTTCGGTGAGTTCTTCAACTTTCTTAGGAGCAGGTGTTTCGGTCGCGGTGGACATGTTGCTAACTGTTTGGGGTAACGGCAAGGGAATCAGCTGATTGTGCTACTTGGCAATTCGGTTTGCTAGGGTCGATGGGAGCAGATTCCGGTGACTTTGTTTCTTTTTATCTAACTCTGTTTCAAGCCAATTATTGGCCTAGATGCTAGCACTAAGCACCTTCACGCTCAGTCGGTTTCTGTTGGGGGTTGGGTGGCAAGTTGTAGATCGCATCCGGGAAGTGTTCGACTAAGTAGTGGACGATCCCACGGACATCGATCATGCCAAGGGGTTTCTTTGGGTCATCAACGTCAACAAGTGGTAAGTGACGATAGCCACCTTCACTCATCTTACGGATAGTCTCACCCACGGTTTCCTTCTCGGAGACAGTAACCGGATCGGAAATCATAAAGGTGGTAATTGGCTTCTCAAGATCAGTTTGTTCGGCCATTAGCTTGAGCACATCGCGCTCGGTGAAGATCCCAACAAGATCATTCCCTTCGCAAACCAAAACGACACCGGCCCGTTCAGCTTGCATCAGACGAATGACATCTGCGGTAGAGACACCTTGGTCAACGGCGACCGGTGATTCGGGGTAGGTTGAGCGGGCGCTCTCGCTTTCCAAACTAAGCTGGAATTGCACGGTGCTACGACTGTCTTGTCAGGGGGAAACGACTGCCAATTGAAAAACTGACTGGCAATGAATGGGGCATACTAAATGGCAGACAAACGCATGAAATTCCTAGTAATTCAGAATTCGTTTGCACGCCATTTCGGAGTCTATCACGCCCACGGCTGGTATTGAAGCACAATAAGCGGTGTTTCGAGACTAAATTATACCAGTTTTACGTTTGAGATTGAGCCATACAGCTACTGATCGCTGGAGGGCTTTTCATAGAATTGGCTTAGATCAAACCCGCCACGTTGTTCCTCTTCGAGCAACTTAATTCGCTTTTCAAGCTGTTCCATGCGGCGAGCCATCTGTGGCAGTAACGATTGCTCAGGGTCGACACGCTTTGCCCGAGGCACTTCGGGATGCCCAAGCTGACGATGCAGTGAGTTAAAAAGGTACAGAGGGTCTTTTTTCCGATTTGCCAGAGCAATTCGTCCTTCTCGCTCACCAAACAGGGGTTTCTCGCCGGATTCCTCATCTGAACCATAGTTTGATCGTTTCTGGGCATGTTCACTTTGGACATAAATCAGGTCCGCGATGTCGACCATGCCGACTTGATGGCGGATACCCATAATCCAGGTCTGCCAGGGCTCGGGATAGACAGGATCATTTGCCACGGCGGAGAGTCCTTTATCATAAGAGAGACGATTTCGGCATAGAACCTCGAAATGATACAGGAAAAGTCCCTGCAATGACGGGGTTCCGCGATCGTAATTCCCCGAACGATAGAGGGCCTCCGTTGCTAGGATATCCAGCCCAACGCGAAGATCGAATCGGCCCCGTTCCTCTTCCCCTTCACTTATGATGTAGGTCTGAAAGGGGGTGAAATAGTGCTGAAGTTGAGTCATAGCACCGCTCATCACCCCGGCGTGTCGCAGCTCGGCAAGGATGAAATCGATAGCCATAGGAAGCTTGGTGGTCGCCAAGATTTCTTCACGAATCGTGGCAAGCGCTTCTTGAGCCGGGGTGTTTTGGGTAATCCGCTCCCCTAATAGCTGGAAGAAGTGGGTCTGCTCGACATATTCTTCGACTCCTAACGGAGCGATTGGGTTTACGGCGGTGTTGGCAGTTTCAGACAAGATCGTAGAATCCTAGCATAAGCCTTTTGCGAAGTCTCTTAGAGGTCGTCCCCAATACGACTACCACGTATACTTAAGAGCGGTAGAGCTATCTTAAGCTCAACCCCCGCCCTCGGCTACTTCAAGTCCACCGAGGGAATCAGCAGAAGGCGGAATCCAAATCAGGCGAAACATTTGAGGTATAGGTGTCTACAAAATTCTCTACCATCGACGAGGCGGTTGAAGCGATTGCCGCCGGACGAATCGTAATTGTTGTCGATGCCGAAGATCGTGAAAACGAAGGTGATTTCATCGCGTCGGCTGAAAAAGTGACGCCTGAAACCGTCAATTTCATGATCACTCATGGCCGGGGCCAGCTTTGTATGCCACTGCTTCCGGATGTTGCCAGGCGACTTAGGCTTCCACTCATGGTTGACGATTCGCTGAATGATGCCCCTTTGAAGACAAATTACACCGTCTCGGTCGACCATAAGACCGCCAAAACAGGCATCACTGCCGAGGAGCGTGCCAAGACGATCAACGCACTCTGTGATCCGAGTAGCGTACCAAGCGACTTTGTCCGTCCCGGACATATGTTCCCCTTGGTAGCCAAAGAAGGAGGCGTCCTTCGCCGAGCTGGTCATACCGAAGCGGGAGTCGACCTTGCCAGGCTTGCTGGCCTCAAACCTGCCGGCGTGCTCTGCGAGATCCTCGATGACACCGGTGACCGAGCAGGTCGTGAAAAACTTCACGAACTTGCCGAGCGGTTTAATTTGCCAATCATCACGATCGAAGACCTGATCGCGTACCGCCGCATCCGTGAAAAGCTTGTCGAACGATCCTGTGAAGCAGAGCTTCCCACTAAGTTCGGCATGGGAAAAATAATTTCCTACACAGTTAAGCATGAAGAGATGGAGCCTGTCGCGATCGTCTTTGGCGATCTTTCGACCAGCCAAGCTCCCTTGATCCGCTTACACTCAAGCTGCTTCACAGGCGACGTACTAGGCTCGTTACGTTGTGATTGTGGCGACCAGTTGCAAATGGCTCTGCAACAAATCGGCTCCGATGGCCTTGGTGCGGTCATCTATCTGCCACAAGAAGGTAGGGGCATTGGCCTTGCCGCAAAAATTAAAGCCTACAGCCTGCAAGACAAAGGAATGGACACGGTCGAAGCAAACCTGGCACTTGGTTATAAGGCCGACGCTCGTGACTATGGCGTGGGGATTCAAATATTAAAAGATTTGGGCCTCTCAAAAATTCGCCTTCTCACTAACAATCCGAAAAAGCTCGATGCGGTCGTCTACGGCGGCTTTGATCTTGAAGTGATTGACCAAGTTCCAATCGTTCCTCCTGTGAATGATGTGAACGCCGCCTACTTGGCAACCAAGCGAGACAAGATGGGCCATCGACTGCCTGATGACGTATGATAAGACTGCATGCCAACGTCTATGTGTGCCCTGATGAACTTTTGGAAGGGCGGCTCGTCGAGCTTCGAGGGCAACAGCTAGATTCTCTACAAGGCCTGAGCGGGGGACCGCCCCAGTATCTAGCCACAATGCCAGTCACCTTTGAACAAATGCAACAAGACTTATTGCAGAACACTAACTCTGATTGCGAACCGGATGGATTCTTTCTGATAACAGGTCGTGAGCAGGGGGCCTTTTGGCGACTCAACGGTCATATGCATGAGTTTCAACCGGAAGGATCTGACTCACCCATGATGCACCGCGTTGAGCTCAACGGCGAATGTCCTGAATCGATTTTCGACTCCGTTCTCGGTGCAATGGGTTGGCCCAATTGCAAGCTTGCTTTTGAATTGGTGCAAGAGGGGATTTCACTCGGCGAGCAGCAGCTTCGCCAATATGCCCGTTCGGATACGACTTGATCGATTGCGTATTTGCTGACTCCTGTCCCAGGGAGCCAAATCTATTGAAGCAATCTACAGGCCGAGCGATCCTCCTCTTGCTGACACACCGGACTACTTCTGCGAGGTTTCATCCTGGGGGAGGGCGGCAACTTCGCTCGTGATATCTGGTTCCTTTTTATCCTTGTTAGCTATGGTTGCATGACGTTTTCTTAGCTCATCGAGGACAAGCCTCAGTTGAGATCCTTCAAGAGATTCAACCGATGAGCGTTGCATCATTGGTTCAACAAGACTTGCCACTCTTGCAATAGATGGTTCCAACAACACAAGATCCGCCAGCATTCGTTGCAACGGTTCGAATACACGTGTGGCACGAGTTATATCATTATTCAAAGCTACCAAGAGCTCTAGCGTATCAAACGCCTCGGGTAGGTTTTCCGTCTGATCGAGTAGCGATTCTTTTAGCGTTACCAAGCTATCTAATCGATCGCTGGCTTCTTCGGTGGCGATAAGGGGTGAATTTAGCCGCTTTTCTAATCCTATCAATACTTCTAACGAATCACTGGCGGATTCAATTCTATCCGCGGCGACGATTGTACGGCTATGGTTAGCGGAGACATTACTTAGCTTGGTTGAAATCTGCTTGGAAACCCGATTCGCTTGGTCAACCATGACAACTTGATAATCAATTTGCTTTCGGAATTGATCGAGTTTATCAAGCTTGGCAAGCGATAACTCTGCCTGGTTTAACCCAATGGCAAGGCGTTGTTGGAGATTAGCCATCCGTTTGAGAGCTTCTTCAGCTCGATCAATCGTGACTTCTTGATCCGTTAACGATACTAACAGTGATGCCGTCTTCTCGGCTGTTTCACTTTGATCACTTAAAGATTCGACCTGCCGCTCCAGCTTCGTTACTTGCCCGCGCAGTTGGGTTAAGTGGGTTGTCATTGGTTTGACAACAAATAGGTGTACCAAGAGGACAGGCAGGACAACTGCAAACGCAAGTCCTACCAAGTCGGCACGTGAGTTCGTTGGATAAATGTTTTGAGGGAGAGCCGCTGGGGAGGGCGCGCTACTCGATCCGTCGCGTTGGTTCAGTGACACCGCTCGATCTCCTATCTGAGCTATCGTTGAATCGGTAAGAATCGTTCCGTCAGGCAAACACCGCGAGCATGTACTGCATCCGCCATGATGCCTTGAATCCATTTGCCGACGGCAAATTATTGCCAGTCGTTAAGAGATTCCCGCCTTTGCTAATGATTGCTATCGGCCAGATTTACCCAGTAAGCAAAGTCGATTACCGTTTATCGATTATCAAATTTGCCGAGGCTGCCCGAGCAAATCGCTCGATTCAGACGATCGCTCCAAGCGGAACGATCGGAACCCCCATAGGATAGATGTTGTATTTGTGAGCGAATCAACTACAGCTTTTCAAGGTAACGCTTGAAATGAACTTCAAGCATTTCTAAATCACCAAAAGCTCTTTGGAAATCGGCAACGCGTTCGCTACTCGAATAGTTTTTGAAGTTGGGCTTTTTGGCCAGCGTCTCAAGATATTGAGAAAATTCACGAGGTCGCGTCTCGCTGAGGAAAAACGAAAGAGCCCAACTCTGTGCATAAGCGGGCATCGTTTTGTAATTAAAGTGTTCGTCAGTCGAAACAAAATTTGCCAAGCTACTAAAGGGATCGCTGCTGGCGACCAAGTCACGATAATCGCCAAGCCGTTCTTCGTTGATCCGATCCGATTGTCGGTCGCCACTGCGTGGGCTGTGAATACCACGAGATTCGAACATCATTGCCAGTCCTTCGCTTGCCCATCGTGGCTGTGGAGCAAAACGGTTATGCAGACCTACGTTGTAGGCAGTTTGGTGAGTTGCTTCGTGGATAACCGTCGAAGCATTCTCTTCCCAATCTCCGCTGTTCTCTGCTTGATCAAAAAGATAAACACGGTTGCTCCGTGGTTCATAATGACCAAGTGCTCCGATGGGAGCCATGACAGAACTGGTTTGTACGTAGTTGTCATACTCGGTTCGCGTAGGGAAGACGACTGCTACCAACGGATAGGCAGGTTCCTGCATGGCAAAGCCACGCACGCGAAAGTAGTTGCTAAAGGAGCGGTAAAGCTGTTCAAAGCGATCCGCCCAAACGTCGTTACGCCCATTAGGATGAACGACTAAATAGTGCTGGGTTGCATTGACTTCGTACTGGTTACCAAACTCATTCTGCAATTGGGTTCGTAGTTCACGTTGTGAATAGGGTTCGAAGTGCGGAGCCGTTTTACGGCCATTGGTTGCTTGCGCATGAGGAAACTCGTGAAGTTGTCCATCGCGACCAAGCACGGTCATCGATTGCTTGTCCCAGTTCAGAGGTTGCCCCTCGATTCGATTTCCCGCAACCACCGCTTCGAACATGAAGTCGGTAGCATACAATTTGTCGACAGAAGAAATTAGGGCGACAATCACCAAAACGAGTGAGCCAAGTCTCATAGCTTTATCCAGAATCGTTCCAAAGAGGTTTACCATCGGGAAAATTCACCTATCGCAAACCTAGCTTGTTGAGGTACTTGCCGTTCGCCTTGTTCTACGCATTCGAGTAGAATAGAAGTGCTGCTGGCAACGATTTGCTCCTATCACACGCGGTATCGTTATGATCGGACTTTCCGTGATTCGCTTTTTATTGATGATTTGCCTGACTAGTGGGCTCGTTCTCGTCACAAATCACCTTCTTCTGGCAGATGAGTCTTCCACTTCGCTTATTGATCCTGGGGAAGTAAACCGTCTGATATCTGATTTAAACTCCAACTCCTTTGAATCACGGGCAGCCGCTTCAGAAGGACTCATTAAGATTGCGACTGAATCATCTCGCCACGGAGAGCAGTTGTTGGCCCTTCTGCCAATTGACCGAGAGGATCTCCCGCCTGAGATTCGCGACGGTCTCAACAAAGTACGCGAGGCGGTCAAACAACAACTTCTGAAAGCCGAGGCGGAGACTTCCGTTATCTCGCTTGATGTTAAGCAGATGCCGATAGACGAGGTATTGAAAATCATCTCTCAGCAAACCGGTAATCGTTTGCGAGATAACCGAGAGAACTTTGGCCAAGACACCGGTGACATCAATGTCACGATCAAGCTAGATAACCTTCCCTTTTGGCAAGGGATTGATCGATTGCTTGATAAAACCTTGATGGATGTTTATGCCTATGGAGGGCAGGGCGAGTTGGCGTTGATTGACCGCACTCAAGGGAGACAAGATCGTACGAAGGGCGTGACTTATGTTGGCCCCTTTCGATTTGAGCCACTGCGTGTTGTCAGCACCCAGGGATTGCGTGACGATGCTGAGAGCTCTATTGATGTTCATCTAGAAATCTCATGGGAGCCTCGGCTTGAACCAATCCTCCTTTCCCAAATGCTTGATGAAGTCGAGGTCCTTGACGACGCAGGCATTCCGGTCTTGCCATTGAATGATCAAGAATCAATCGACATTGAAGTGGTGCCAGGTTCCCAGGCGATCGACTTAGTTTTACCGCTGGAGCTTTCGGTTGGCATCGCCGAATCGCTTCAATCCATCAAAGGGACCATGCGTGCCATCATACCGGGTAAGCGTCATGCCTTCCGATTCGAAGATTTGTCGAAGGCAAAGCAGCCCAGCACACAAACCGAAGGGGATGCAAAGGTCACCTTTAAAAAGTTATTCAAAAACAACGCCATTTGGGAACTCCGAATGTCGCTCAACTTAGAAAATGCAGGCGAGTCGCTCGCATCGCACCGAGGTTGGGTCTTCGATAATCCCTCGTATCTACTGACGGAAGAAGGTAAGCGGATCGACCACGTCGGTTTTGAAACAACGATGCAGACCGACACCGAGATCGGCATTGCCTACTTATTTGATTTGGACAATCCCGAGGGAGGCGAATTCTACGATTCCGATCAACTAGCCGAGAAGGCTGAAGAAGCGAAAGAAAAAGAAATCGATAAGGAAGAGATCGATCTCTCCAACTTGGTTTGGGTATACACCTCACCCACTGGCATCCGCCGTCTGCCGATTGAGTATGAGCTGAAAGATATTCCTTTGCCTTAGTAAAGTTACTCTAGAGCTACGATTTACTCAGTTTTATCCCAATATTGCGCAGTTTGAAGAAACTCTTTGACTCTTGCTGGTGAGTAGAAGAAAATAATCCTGCTGTGGGCAAGATTGGCCTCTTTTCGACGAACTACTCTCACCAAACCGAATTATTATCAGCAAACTGAGCGGCTAGCTGGTTCATGGGAACTGCCCAGCCAACGGCCGCGTTCAATCTGGTCTAGGAGGCCGGTCATGCTCGTCGTATCGCTATTGAATCCTGAAACGCTTGAGTCCCTGTTCACCGGCGCTGCCATGATTGGTGGCATCGTGCTTCTTTTGCAAGTTGGCATGGTATTACTCGGCATGGATGATGGTGGTCTCAGCGACATGGCCGACGGTATCGATCTTGGTTTTGATGATGTTGCAGGAGATGGCGGCGGCGATTTTGACGCCAGCAACTCGACCGATTCGTGGGGCCTTTGGCTGCTTGAGATGATCTCCATCCGCACACTCTCGGCCGCGGCAACCTTCTTCGGACTCGTCGGCATGGCAAGCCTTAGTGGTGGTCAGACGCCGACGGTATCGCTCTTGCTTGCAACCGCTGCCGGCCTTGGTGCCCTTTATGCGGTTTACTGGATCTTCAAGCAGATCTTTAAACTCGAAGTCGACGGCAACGAAGACATTCGCAATGCGATTGGAGTCGTCGGCAAGGTTTACATTCCGATTGATCCTGGCATGAAGGGCAAGATCCAACTCAAATTACAAGGCCGAA
>SPJK01104760.1_pt1 | contig 10114 bp, 5 predicted proteins | sample 3741771 | NCBI WGS metagenome assembly SPJK01 (sample SAMN10925997, study PRJNA522277) | cold seep metagenome | isolation source: Elba SIP-enriched marine methane seep metagenome, extraction at timepoint T2 | place: Italy: coast of Elba, Mediterranean Sea
AACTACCTGGTCCTTCCGAACAAGCGCCTTCGGGGCCTATTGAGACCCCCACCGAGCCAGAGACCAGCGTTGCGGCGCTTATGGCCGAGGTAGAAAACGAGCTTAAACCGCAGATAGAAGCCGAGGGCCATACCGAGCCCTTGCCGGTGCAGGAACTATTAGCCGAAGCGGAAGCGGAGGTCGGCAAAGCTCAGGAGGCAGCGCCCTTAGCTGAACCTGAAGATGTCTTTGCTGCTTCCAATAGTGGTGAACATCCTGCTGAATCTATCTCTAGCCCGGCAGAATCTCTGCAATCTCCTGCTGCCGGGCCGGTAGATGAGCCTTGGGATGATTCCATTTCTGCTTTTACTTCCTTCGGGATAGATCCAGGAGCTATTGCCGCAGCTACGGCCGAGCCCGAGATAGATAACCCTGAGGAAGAAGAAGAGGGGGCGATAGATCTCCCTTCTCCAACGCATATTCCTCTCAACGCGGTGGAAGACTCCCAACCATTGCCGCTTTTGGAGCCGGAAGCGGCGCCTATCCTCGAACTATTGGCCGCACCGGAATACAAGCAGAACCCTCGGCTTTCTTCGGTTGATCTGGTGCTCGCCCAAGCGACCAAAGATCCTGTGGCGGGGACCGAGTATGCTCAATCCGGCGGAATCGAGAGTCTAGATGGTTCTCTGGCCGGAAAAGTACCTCGTGGAGGTCGCGGAGTCTCGGCGTTAAGGCATGCTTTCCGAGCAGACCCGGGGAGTTCCGCTCGTTTGGCTCGCATTGAACTAGTTCAGCGAGAAAAATCGAATGTCCAGGAAGATTACTCTGCATTAGAAGAAGAGCCCGCGCTCGAACTCATCCGTAGAGATAGTTCCACAACTAATGCTCATTCTGTGCCCAGTGCCACGGTGGTGGCCATCGATTTTGGCTCGGCGATGACTTCTATGGCCACCATCAGCGAGGGCCAATACCAGGTCATCGAGCTTGGGCAGCAGCAGATGGGCTGTCCTTCAGTGGTGTTTTTAGATTCCGAGGGCGAAGGCAAAGCTTTTGTGGGCGAATCGGCGCTCAATAAACTCTCCGAATCTCCCAGCCATGGTGTGGTGGACATCAAACGCTTCTTAGGCCGCTCTTTCTGGTCGCCGGTAGTGCAGCGGGTCTGTAACCAAATGGCCTATGAGATGGTTCCTGGCCCCCAAGGAGAGGTTGCAGTCAAGGCGGATGAACTCTGCCTAAGCTTGGAAGAAGTCGCCGCTTTGGTCTTTCAGCAAGCCCGTACTGCCGCCATGGAGGGCTTTGATCCCGAGCTTAATCGCACCCTCTTGGCTTGTCCCGCCTATTTTGGCCACCGCCAGCGCTCAGCATTGATCGATGCCGCCCAACTGGGGGGCTGGCATGTAGAGCGGGTACTCTCGGGAACTATCGCTGCAGCGGTCTATCACGCTTATGGCAAGGGTTGGCAGCGCCGCAAACTATTGGTTTATGACTTGGGCGCAGGAACTTTCGACGTCAGCTTAGTTGAGGTGGATGGAGATTGTTTCACCGCCTTGGCCTCCGGTGGACACCCCCTCTTAGGTGGCGTTGACTTTGACGCCTGCGTGGCTCAACTATTGGTCGACGCCATTAGTGATAGTACCGGCGTAGAGCCAGAGGTTGAGGCTCGGGCGATTACTCAGGTCTTTTCTGCGGCTGAGGGTAGTAAGCGCTTGTTGAGCCAAGATGTATCTACCCAAGTTCGGGTTGCGCAGACCCCGCCCCAAGGCGAACAACAAAATATCGAAGTTGAGGTTCGCCGCGATGCTGCCGAACAACTATGGAACGCCCTGATAGATAAGTCTCTAGGCATTTGTCGAGATATATGTAGGCGGGCCAATGTGGCGCCCCGCGAGGTCGACGAGATACTTTTGGTGGGCGGACAGGCCCGAGCACCCTTGGTGAAGCGCCGCTTGAGCGACTTCTTCAAGAAGGAATGCGTGGATGCTGGCGCCGCCGATGCGGTGGCTTTGGGCGCAGCCTTGGTGGCCGATAGTATCGATCGCGGTGAACCTATCCAAGTTGTGGAAGCCTTGCCGCAATCTTTAGGTTTGGGCCTCTCTAGCGGTGGTTTCATGCCGGTGGTGCCTCGAGGCACTCGCTTGCCGGCTCAAGCAAAGCAGCAGCTTAAGGTGCCCCCGCAGTCTTTGCCCGAACTATTAATCTATCAGGGCGACCATCTCACCATGGAAGCTTGCGAGCCGGTTTGCCGCCTAGAACTATCTACCATGGCCAAAGAGCGCAGTGAGCCGGTGCCAGTTGAGGTGCTCTTTGAGATAGATGAACAGGGTTTGGCCAAGCTCCAAGTCACTCGACTGGCTACCAATACTTCTATTCCTACGGTTTGGGACCCTGAATTAAGGCCGGAAACTGTCCAGGCCCATCTAAGTCGGGCACCTTCCGAAAAGCCGCAACCGGTAGCAGAGGAGCCTGCTCGGGGCCTCTGGGACTGGATTCGCCGTAAACTTCGGGGCGGCTCTGAACACCGGGCTTAGGCTTGCTCGATGATGGCCGAATAGAGATCGGCTTCGCTATAACTATCTTTTACTTTGCGCCCATGGGGTATGAGGCTGGGAGGCCGGTTTCGCCAAGCCTGCATGCGCAGTTCTCCTCGATAGTTTAGTGCTTCGATAAGTTTAGGGAACTTATTGGAGATAGAATTTGAGATAGTTTTGCAGAAATCCTCAAGTTCGCCTTCGTTGAATTGTCCGTGGCGATGTTCGGTGGCTAAGCTGCCATCAAAGCCTGGTCCGATATGCCAAAGTTCGTGGATAAATATCTGTAGGCGCTTGCTGCCGGAAGGATGCAAGAAGAAGCCGGGACGCAGGCAGATCTCATAGAGTGGTCTTTGGCTGCCAATGAGTACTTGGGGCTTGTAGTTGCTCGGCTTTTGGAAGCTCGGAGGTGATCCGCCAAAGCTAAAGGGGCGTATCGAGGCCAAGGTGTCTCGCCGAGCCCCGCCTGCCACCACTAAGATGGCTTGCGGATTGAGTCGGGAAAACGTCGGGTGCACCGGTTTGAGGGCCGAAATCAGCCAAGAATATAGGCCGTCGTAGATAGCTCGCCCTTGGGAGTCTTGGGCGAGTTCTGGATAGACTTCGGTAAGCATTGGCTTTTTAAGGTACTGCTCGGTTCCCGAAAGGGCGAAAAAACTGAGTTTGCTGCCAGAACGTATTCTAGAGGCCCCTGCTTGCCCGGGGCGATCGGTCCTTTGGTCGGTGGATAAGCACCTTCGGTCAGCCTAGCGTAACGTCCCGTCCTTGGCTAAGTATGTTTAGCAAATGGCAGAAGATAGACGCACCCTCTTGAAGGTGCTGAGCGGGGTTTTTGGGGGCGGTGCTGCGGTGGCAGTTGCCGGGCCCGCAGTCCGAGCCTTGGTAGATCCAGCGGGCAAGGTGACAGTTTCAGGCGCTGGGGAGTTTGTGCCAGTGGCGGCCTTGGATGCGGTGCCTGATGACGGTTCACCGGTGAACGTGCCGGTGATCGTGGAGGCACCCAAGGACGGTTGGAATAAGTTACCGGCTACCCAAGTAGGAACTATCTTTTTGGCAAGGAAAGAGCAGAGCATCATGGCTCTTTCTACTATCTGTCCTCACTTAGGCTGCGGAATAGATTACTCCGCTTCTAGTAAGCAGTTCGTCTGTCCTTGCCACGATTCCTCCTTTACTGAGGACGGAGCGGTGGCCGCAGGACCTTCTCCTCGAGGTATGGATTCTCTCGAAACCCGGGTTAAAGACGGTAAGATAGAAGTTCGCTTTGAGAAGTTTAAAATCGGAACCACTGAGAAGGTGCCAGCGTGAAAAAGGAGTTCTTGGACGCGCTCGACGAGCGCATTGGGCATCGCAAGATGCTGCACGAGGCCCTAGACGAACCTATCAAAGGCGGTGCTTCGTGGGCCTATGTCTTTGGTAGTGCCACCTTAACTATCTTCTTGGTGCAGTTGCTCACCGGTTTGATACTTGCTGTATATTATTCTCCGTCAGCGACGGATGCTTGGGCTTCGGTGGCCTATTTAGAGCGCGAAATAGCCATGGGTGCCATCGTGCGCGGCATTCATCACCACGCCGCCGGTGGAATGGTAGTGATGGCGGTGCTGCACATGCTGCAAGTGGTGGCCTACGGCGCCTACAAGGCCCCCCGCGAAGGTAATTGGATCACCGGTTTAGGGCTACTTGGATTAGTTCTCGCCTTTGCGCTCACCGGATACTTATTGCCTTGGGACCAAACCGGCTATTGGGCCACCAAAGTAGCCACAAGTATCGCAGGGACCCTTCCAAGTATTGGACCAACTATCCAGAAGATCGCCCAGGGTGGTAATGACTACGGCAATCTTACTCTGACCCGTTTCTATGCGATTCACGTGATAGTTCTGCCGCTGGCTACCCTTGGTCTCATCGGCGCCCATATGAGTTTGTTTCGCCGTCATGGCGTAACTCCCTCGGCAAATAAGTCTGAAGCTCAGCTGGCAAAAACCGAGACTTTTTGGCCTAAGCAGGTCGCCTACGATGCGGCTTTTGCCTTCTTTGTAGTTGGGTTTATCGTTTATTTAGCGGTTAATGTTGGCGCTCCTCTTCAGGCGCCAGCGGACCCCGCAAGTAACTTTATCGCTCGCCCAGAGTGGTACTTCCTCTTCCTTTTTCAGCTTCTAAAGTATTTCGAAGGACCTTTACAGATAGTTGGCACCGTGATTCTGCCCGGCGCTGCATCTACCTTCTTACTTTTGTTGCCGTTCTTAGATCGCAGTCCCGATAGACGGGTTCGCGCTCGTCTACCTTGGGTGGGCGCCATCGCCGCTGGCATCTTGGGGATCATGATGCTGACCGGTTTGGCTCTACATTCAGACAGTAAGAATCCCACCATTGCTGACCAAAAAGCTGTGGCAAAGAGGGAGGCTGATCGCGCCAAACTTTTGGCGAAAGACGGCATTCCGCCCGCGGGTGCAGCCTATATGCTTGCCCACGATCCCTTGGTTCGCGGCGAGCGTATTTTCCGCAAAGCTTGTCGTTCTTGCCACGCACTTGAGGGCTACGGTCCCAAGGAGCCCAAAGGTCCTGAACTGACTGGCTACGGTAGCAAAGCTTGGATCCGTCAGATTCTACGAGATCCCGACAGCCATCGTCTCTACGGACTCACCAAGATTGAAGGCATGCCTAGCTTTGCGAAGCTCTCTGATGCTGAGCTGAAGCTGCTTACCGACTTGGTCTATAGCCGCCGCCTCAAAGATGCGCCCTCGGCTGAGGAACATCCGGCGGCTGCCTTGGTAGAGACCCACGAGTGCGGCAACTGCCATGACTTCGAAGATGAGTTTGGTCTGGAAGGTCCTGCGCTCAAGGGATACCAGAGCAAGGATTGGCTGCTGAAACTCTTAGAAAATCCGGCTGAAGACCATCTGTTTGGCGAGTCCAATGAGATGCCCGCCTTTGGTGCGCGTTTGCCCGTAGAGGATCGGCAGGCAGTCGTGGACTTCCTGCTTAGCTTGCCCGAGCGGGCCGACACCCAAAAGTGGCCCTTCGTGGATGAGCCTGCCCCGACGCCTCGCACCAAAACCTCGTCAACGGCCTCTAAATAGCCTCTCGAACGTCTGTTCATGTGGGAGCCTTGGTCCCGTCATAGACTTGTCAGTCTTCTATCGTCCTACCCGTAGATCCTGTGGCTTTGCGCCCACGGCTGTCAGGGCTCCTTAGAAATCTACACTCCGAATGTCTAAATACGCTACGTACCGTTTTGGCACGGTAGCTGCTGCAGCTAAGGACATCATGTTTGATGCTTGGCCTTGTTAATAAGTTAGACCTTTAACTCGGTGGTTTTGCCCCAGAACTATTGGGAGGCTTAACCACCGTTCCTAATCAAGGGTTTTAGATGGAGTTGAATTGCCATCGGACCTTTGACAAACGCTCTAGATTCAAAGCCCCAGGCCCGATAGGTTGGCCAATATGGACGGGGCGCAAAACGGTTCTTCCCCGGAACTCAGCGAATCGGCGGCGACCAAATCCGAACTTCAATCGAGCAGCAGCTTCCCCCACCGAATTTTGGTGGTGGATGATGAGCGCGAAGTTCGGGAGGTGGTGGCCGATCTCTTACGTCATCAACAGTTCGAAGCGGTGGTGGCCGCGGACGCAGACGCTGCGGTTTCAGCTCTGAAGGCGCAAAGTTTTGCCTGCGTAGTCACCGACATTAAAATGCCCAACCGAGACGGGATGTGGCTGCTGTCAGAGATCCGACAGCATTATCCCGACACCGCCGTCATTATGATGACAGGCTATGGGCAGGTAGAAACCGCGGTCGGCGCTCTGCGCGTGGGGGCTGCGGACTATCTCGAAAAGCCCGTTCGCATCCAGCAGCTGGCAGCCAGCTTGGAAAAGGCCCTCGAGCATCGCCGCTTGGTGATGGAAAATCGCAGCTACCAAAACGACCTCGAAGCCAAAGTGGAACAAAAGACCGAGCAACTCCAGGCGGCCTATAAAGAGGTAAACGGTAGCTATAACCGTACTTTAGAGGCTTTGGTCACCGCTTTGGACGCTCGCGAATGCGAAACGGGTAACCACAGCCAGCGGGTAGTTCAGACGACTTTGGCTATCGCCGACCGCATGGGCATTGTCGGCGAAGAGCGGGAACACATCGCTCGAGGGGCGCTTTTGCACGATATCGGTAAGATTGGCGTGCCCGATCATGTGCTGCTCAAGCCAGGTCGACTCAACGACGAAGAATGGGTGGAGATGCGCAAACATCCAGACATCGGCGCCCGCATTCTCAGTGGCATCGACTTCCTCAATCCCGCTGCAGAGATAGTTTTGGCCCATCAGGAGCGCTTTGACGGGACCGGCTATCCTCGAAAGCTCAAGGGCGAAGAGATTCCTCTAGGGGCGCGGATTTTCGCCGTGGCTGACGCATTGGATGCCATCACCAGCGACCGCCCTTATCGCCGTGGTCGTTCCTTCGACTACGCCCAAGAAGAGATCGCCCGATATTCCGGAACACAGTTTGACCCGGAGGTCGTGAGACACTTTTTGACCATGGACGAAGCCGAATGGCGCCATCTTCGCGGAGAGAAATCCCCGATAGGGGCCCTTCCCGCGACAAATTCTCTCGAGTAGCCCCCGCGCTCCTTGCCGCTTGCCGGCGCTAATTCATAATCGTTTCTTCTGGCCGCAGGGTTGCAAGTAAACCCGGCATGGGGCGGATAACTTGCTGGATAGGAGCAGTCTGGGCGCTCAGCCTGACTACCTGTACCGGTAACGAAAGGAGCGGCGCCAACTCGGCGGCGCGGCAAAAGCATGCAGTACCTGCAGAAGTTTTTTGCCACAGTTTGGCGAGCACTTGGTGCGCGAGCATGCAGGCCTGCGGTTGTGGGGACGCCGCAGTGTCCGCCTGTCATTTACGCATCCAGCAAAAATGCCAAGGCAGAAAGGGATTGCTTGGGATCGAAGCCCAAAAGGCCCTCGCCAAAGGCTGGCTGAGTTACGACGGCTGGGCCGCACGCCAGCTACTCAACCAGCTGCAGGCTGCCCAAATGACCTGCCAAGATACCGAGAAGCTCTTGGGGTGGACCTTGGCCAACCTCCTAGAGTTTGGCGGGGTGCTCAAAGGCACCCGATCTCCGGGTGCCGAATGTCCCGGAAACTATCAACCCTTTTCCTACAATACTTGTGAGCAAGGAATCTGCCTGCAGGAGAGTTCTGGCGATAAGTTTCGCTGCCGTTCCTTAGTTCCCGTAGGCGAGTTCTGCGCAGAGAAAAGTCTCTGCTTTGACGCCAATGAGCGCAGCCTTCCCACCCTCAATAAACTCTCTTCGTGGTCTCTCACTGCCCAATGCGTGCCGATTTCCGGGATGTCCTATGGCCAATGCCAGGGAAAAGCCCTGGATGAGATGCCGGGCTGCAGCCAAGATTCACACTGTCAAAGTGGCTATTGTACCCGTATTCCATCAAGACCCACTAACCTAATTCGCATCCAAGCCGAACTATCCGCCAAGGAGAACCGTTCCCTACTGGTTCCTGTTCATATCTATGACCGCTCCGCCCAGGTTCGAGTATTGGCTTTGAACCTCGAAAATCTTCAGCAAAGAAGCTACCGATGGCAGCTACTTAGTTCGATAGATAAGGATGTTTTGGCGGCTGGGAAATTAGTTTTTGATAAGAAAGGACGCCTGGTGGAAGAGGGCGCCGAACTACGAGAAGTCGCCTTTCGCGATGGCGAGATTCAAAACCTTCGGGTCATCTTTGGCTCCCATGATTCTCTACCGCCAGGGTTGGCGGAACCGACCTCTCTAAGCGCTACAGCAACCCGTATTCTCATGGTCCAAGTCAATGGCACCAATCAAGCCTATTGCCGCCCCAAGGCTCTGCCGGGTGAACAATGTCGAGCTAATCATCATTGCCGCAGCCAGGTTTGCCTACATGGCATTTGCGCCGAAGCCTCTGAGCGCGTAGAAAGTGAAGCTTGTACTATGCCCCATCAATGTTTGAGTGGGGTTTGTGGTCGAGATGGAAGTTGCAAACCCCAAATTTGTCGAGGGCCATTCTAGATAGTTTAAACGCCTTTTTTTGCGAGTTTTTCTGCGATTCGGAAACTATTGGCCATAATGGTCATGGTGGAGGGAACGCCCCCGCTGGTAGGTAAGGAGGCTCCGTCAGTGACGTAGAGGTTGTCCACCTCATGAAGATGTCCCGCCGCTGTAGTCACGCTATCGACAGGTGAGTTGCCCATGCGGCAGGTCCCGTGTTGCAACACCCAGGTCTCACCACCGACCGCGGTGGTTTTGATGTCCTTAGCACCCAAAGCACTCATGAGCTTTTTCGCCTTCTCAACTAATATTTGGCTGCCTCTGAGGTCTGCAGGGTGCCGCGCTAAAGTAATCCGGGCAGAAGGTAGGGAGAAACGGTCTTTGACCTTCTCATCTAGGCTTACCGCACATTCACTGGTGGGCATCCATTCGCTGAAACACTCGGCTTCTATCTGACGACCTTCGGTGAAATGGGTCTTCAGGCGCTGCATAAGTTCCTCGCCAAAAACTATCTTACCATGGTCTTTAACTAACTTCTCTGCGGCATAGATGGGATTAGGATGCTGCCAAAGCAGATGAAACATTCCCGGCTTTTGGCTCAGTCGCTCCGCATCCTTTTGCAGATAGAAGTCTTGGATAGAACGGCCGATAAAGGGCAGACGATTTTTAATCTCTAGCTGCTGCTCTGGTGAGAAGTCGGCATATCGGAGGGTACCTTCCACCTGACCCAGAGTTGAAAAGCAGAGATTCCTACCTACCTGGCCATAGTTGTTGCCGATTCCTTGTGCATGCTTCTTGTTTTGCGAAAGCAGCAATAAGCGGGCTGTCTCCACCGCAGAAGCAGCCACCACAACTATCTTGGCCTTGACGTGATGTGTCTTTCCCTGTGCATCGAGATACTTAACCCCCGAAGCTTGGCCATTTTGAGTCATGGTTATCTCGTAAACCATGCTTTGCGGGCGAATTTCACAGTTTCCGGTGGCTTCGGCATTGGGAAGCAGAGCCGCTAGCGTAGAGCTTTTGGCTTCAGCCTCACATCCATAAGAGCCACAGAGTTCGCAATAGACGCAGGCGCCGCGCTTATCTTTGGGCTTGGTGATGATCGCGCGAGGGGTTTGGTAACTATTGAAACCTATCGTTTTTGCTGCTTTGTCTACCCAGTTTCCTACCGGGTGAGTGAGCACGGGAGGATAGGGAAAAGGGCCTTTTCGCTGGGGTTCATGGGGATTTTTGCTAGTATCGCCACTTACGCCTAACTCACTTTCTACCAAGTCATAAAAGGGGGCCAAAGTATTATAGTCGAAGGGCCAGTCGATAAGTGTTGAGCCCTCAGGTTTACCTAGGAGAGATACTTGCTGAAAGTCTACGGGGTGAAAGCGGAAAAAGAATCCGCTCATATGCACCGTTCCGCCGCCAACACAGCGGCTGGTCCACGCCGAGTTATTAGTATAAGTAGGGCCGCCTACTCTCCGTTGAATGACGTGGGGGTCGTCTTCGGGATAAGGAACGAAGAAGTCTCGCCGGCAACTATCTATCTCGTCGTGTTTGAAGTCCTTGGTGGAGTATCTCGGTCCCTTTTCGAGAACTAATACTTTAGCC
>SPJK01031887.1_pt1 | contig 10113 bp, 3 predicted proteins | sample 3741771 | NCBI WGS metagenome assembly SPJK01 (sample SAMN10925997, study PRJNA522277) | cold seep metagenome | isolation source: Elba SIP-enriched marine methane seep metagenome, extraction at timepoint T2 | place: Italy: coast of Elba, Mediterranean Sea
GTAATCGGCAATCACTTTCGTTAATGCTTTAGCGAAAAAAGGCACCCCGAACATGCCCGAACCCGCATTACAAAATTCAACATTGATTTTATCCAATATGCCTTTTTTTCTAAACCGATCAGAAGCCAAATACATGATTTTTTGCGGCGCTCCGGCGCATTTAATCGGCATAGGCGGCTGAGTAAATAAAGCATTGCCCGATTCCGTTTTTTGTATGCATTCCCAGGTATATTCAACGACATCGGGAGAATAGTTTGAACAAACGTTGTTTTTACCCAGCGTTTCTTCCAATCCTTTAATTTTACCGAAATCCAATTGCAAGCCAGGACACACCACTAAGTAGTCATAACTCACCATCTCGCCTGATTTCAGCGTCACTTGATTCTTTTCCGGCTGAAAAGTATCTGCGTAATCTTTGATCCATTTGATATTGGGACCGATTAAATCAGCTTCCTTACGCATCGTTTTTTTCAGCGTATAAGCGCCGCCGCCGATGATGGTAAAACCCGGCTGATAATAATGCACATCGGATGGCTCAACCATCGCAATATCGATAGATGCATTTTGACGACGTAAGGTATTGGCTGTCGAGACGCCTGCCGCGCCTCCGCCTATGATCAGTACAGTATGGTGTTGTTCAGACATTTTTCTCTCACTTAAACTTTATATTTATTATTACTATTGACTCTTAAAAATGAGTCGTTCTTATAATGGTAGCCCTGCGCTAAGCCTCTAATAGTAAACCTTATCCGAGTTGTTTCCAAGCCTGGTAGCCCCCGGCGATGGATAACACATTGGCATAGCCCATATTTTGCAATGTTTGAGCGGCCAATGCGGAACGCCCGCCGCTGCCGCAATAAACGATAATTGCCGCTGACTTATCAGCCATTGGCTCAACATCGCCGACTTTAAATTCCAATTGTCCGCGCGGAATCAATAATGCGCTGTCCAAATGCCCGGCATTAAATTCATGTTCTTCGCGCACGTCGATCACAATCGGCGAACTGTTAGCGATGATGTTTTTAGCGCTGCCCGGATCAATTTCAGTTATATATTGTTTGGCCTGGCTGATTAATTCTTGCATAGTCGCATTTTTGCGAACCGGATCAGAGCCTTCCACCCGCACATCCGCCGCCTGATTCGCCATTTCTTCATCAATCCCGCAATAACGATTCGCGGGCACCGCCATATCAATCAATTTTGGCTTGGGTAAATTCAAATTCGCCATAATTTCAATAAATTCATCACGCGTTTTATTCGCCAAACGAGAATTAATGCGTTTTTCCTGCGCTATATTACTAATCCACCGGCCTTTATAATCATGTCCCGGATAAACAATCGTATCTTCCGGCAAAGTAAAAAGCCGTTGGGTAATGGCATCATACAATGCGCCTGCATCGCCGCCTTGAAAGTCGGTGCGACCGCAGCCATCTATAAATAATGCATCGCCGGTAAAAACACGGTCGCGCCATAAGAAAGACACGCTGCCTACAGTATGCCCCGGAGTTGCGATGACTTTAATTTGTTCATTAACGCCGAATTCGAAAATATCGCCGTCTTGAATTTGAATATCAGCGCTGCTGGCCCCGCAAAGCGAACTGACTGCTGTTTTAGCGCCTAGCATTTGCCTTAATTGGCCGCTCGCCGTAACATGATCCGCATGAACATGGGTTTCAAGCGAATATTTTAAAGTAACGCCTTTCTCTTCAATTAAATCCAGATAAACCTGTAATTGGGTATCAACCGGATCAATTAACACAGCCTCCTTATTTTCAGGGTCGGCAATAAAATAAGTATAGGTACAGCTTTCTTTATCGAATAATTGCTGGAACAGCATAAACGGACTCCTGATGATGCATTTAAAGTAATTATTATTGTTGCGCCCATATACTTCGCGCGGCGGAACAATAATGAAGTTTATAATGTATTAAGCATTTTTAGTATATAAGCAATTTATAATATTATAAAGGAAAAACCGACTTGTTGAGTTGGTTTATTCACTATATTATGGAGATTTATAATTATCTTTTATCATTCCAAATATACACGGCAAGCCATAACCGAGCAAGAAATTTCAAAAAGCGCTACTTCGCGTTTAGTTGTTACAAACTATTACCCTGCGAATTGAACCAAATTAACTATCATGAGTCTTTTTTGCCATGAACTTGAAATCTATTTTCATTCTATTTTTCCTATACCTTGTTCACTCGGTTTGCTATGCCGTAGACATTGAAAAAATTGACCTTCCGGACATGGGCGACTCCACCGGCAGATTAATTTCTCCTCAGCAGGAACAGGAATTAGGCGCCGCTTTTTTCAGGAATCTACATAGCCAAATCAAAATTAATCAAGATCTGGAAATACAACATTACATACAAACTTTGGGTGGTCAATTAGCCGCCAATAGCGACCAACCCGGTTACCCATTTAAGTTTTTTATGGTTATTGATCAATCGATTAATGCTTTTGCCGGACCCGGCGGCTATATCGGCATCAATTCCGGTTTATTATTGCTATCAGAGTCAGAAAGCGAACTTGCCGCTGTTATGGCTCACGAAATCGCTCACGTCACTCAGCGCCATTTATATCGCGCATTTGAAGCCGCCAGACAAATGTCTATCCCCAATGCTGCGGCAACCCTGGCGGCTATATTATTAGGCACGCAATCGCCGGAACTTGGTCAAGCGGCTTTAATCGCGCTGCAAGCGGGCAATACCCAGTTTCAAATTGATTTTACCCGCGATAATGAAAAAGAAGCTGATAGAGTCGGCATGCAAACCTTGGTGGATGCTGATTATGATCCGCGCAGCATGCCGGTTTTTTTTGAAAGATTGCAACAATCCACCCGTTATTACGGCCGGGATATTCCGGAATTTTTAAGAACCCACCCGGTATCGGTTTCCAGAATTTCCGATACCCGCGGACGTTCAGAAAAGTACCCTTATAAACAATATCCGGACTCCAAGGAATATTTGTTGGCGAAAGCAAAGTTAAGAGTTTTGTCCGTTGAAGATCAGGAAGTCAATTTAAAGTATTTCAAAGCACATATCGGACAAGGCACTCAATGGCAACAAGCTGTCGCGCGTTATGGCTTAGCATTGGTTTATATAAAGACTTTGAACTTCGACAAGGCCGATACCCTGCTTACTGATTTAAGTCGCGCACACCCTGGCCAACCTCAGTTTGCCAACGCATTGGCGAAAACAGCTATAGAAAACCGGCAATTTGAACGGGCGGTAAAATTATATCGCACAGCTTTAAAAGCGTTTCCTAACAATCTGGCGTTAGAAGTGGCCTACGTAAAAAGTTTATTAAATACCGGCCACCCCGACCAGGCCAAAAAAGTGTTGGAAAAAATGGCGCCTAATATCAAAAACCAATTGTTATATTATGAATTATTGGCGCAATGCTATGCCGATTTAAATCAGCCTGCTGAATCACACCGCTTTTTAGCGGAATATTATTACGCCAACGGACAAACCAAAACCGCCATTATGCAAATCAAATTAGCGCAAAATGCGAATCGGAATAATTTTTATCTGCAATCTATCTTAAATGAGCGCTTAAGCTTATTTTTAGCCGAAGAAAAACAACGTCGGCGCGACCGCTAATATTGCTCATCAACAAAAAAACAATTGTTTACGATTAATTAACCCTTTGTTTACTGTGCATTTTTTAATTTACATTTATTTTTTTTGATTTTAATCATTTTTTTTGTAGACACACCCTATATGATGTTATAGAATTTCACCCAACTTAAGGAGCGAGTTCAACTTTATTAAGTTGTTTTAGAGGAGGAGAGCGACCTTGAAAAAGGTTTAATAACAACAATAATTAATAGTAACTGCTTCACAAATTACTACCTTAAGGTAGAATAAAATCCAAAAAACAATAATAAAAAGAAATTTGGAGATGCCCGCGCTCAGCGGGCTTTTTATTGCCTGTCGTTTAGACCCGCCACCAGACTCAAACCATCTTTCCTTTCAAGCCGTAATTCCAATATAGCTTAAATCCGGAAATCCGCCAGATAATATATAAATTTGTGAACCAGAGCTATGTTTCATAATTCTCATACTCTGCTGCGTCACTGCCATTAAATTGGTAGGGTACGCACCGCGCACCATTAGCCGGTATCGTGCTGCTTTAACGGTTGCAGCGCAATGCCCACCCTGCCAAGCCGGACTTCATTCCACACGGCGGTTATTCATAAAAATATCAGATTAAGCGGGACGGGATAGTTATACTTCGCGCGGTTACGATTGCGATTTTTTATCGGTCAAAAACAGTTCGCCATAAAATCCTCAGCCCTAAAGTCCGCCCTACATATGTAGGACAGACTTTAGTCTGTCATTCAACGGAGAGGTTATTCCCTTGAAAGCGATGGCGTTGGCGCAACGGCCGGTGACCATCAGTACACACAACTACTTCATAGATAAACGAATGCCAATCCAGCCCGCTCTAGGCGCGCCCGGTGAAACAAATCGTCCGTTATCAAAATCATCGCCCAGCACTTCATCCGCTTCGCCGTATACGCCGAAGGTTTTGTAATTGCGATCAAAAATATTATCGATTTTGCCGAATACGGTGAGATACTCGTTCACTTCTAGCTCGGTTCTGGCGTTGAATATCCAATAACCGCCCAGCTTATCGGTGACATTGGCTTCATCCCCTCTTAAATACTGATCGCCGCTATATTGTGTATCGAATACTAATGACCAACGATCCCACAACTTAACGCCGATAGAGGCTTTATACAAATGTTCCGGCAATCCCGGAATTCTATCGCCGGATTCAACCAGTACGCCTTCATCAGATTCTATATCCAATGGGTTTTGAATGGCAAAACCATCTTTAAAACGCGCATTCAGGTAAGTGTAATTGGTCGAAAAATGCCAATCATCAATATCGCTGAATAAATTAGGGACTTGCGCATTTAAGCCGGTTTCTATGCCGTAACGCTGAGTTTGCCCGACATTGCTGAAAAAGCCTTCACTGATGCTGTCCCCACCGCGATTGAAGATGATGTCATTATGATTAGTGGAATGGAAAAAACCTAAATTCCAATTCATATTGCCGCCTTTCATATATTGATCTAAATTGCCTCTAACGCCTGCTTCCCAGGTTTTAGCGACAACTTGCGCCAACGGCGGATCAGCCAAAAAGGCATTCGGCAAACGACACGGATCATCTTCATCGGCGCAGCTTAATTCCATCGGCGTCGGTACTCTGGATGATTCGCTATAGCTACCATACAAACCTAAATTATCCATAGCCTGGTAAGTAACGCCCACGGATGGATTAAATCGATCAAAATTGTGATGTCCGCTTAATTTATCTTCGCCATCTATATATTGGTTTTGAAGGGTAATGCTGACGTGGTTATAGCGTCCGCCGAAAGTCACGGTTAAAGCATCCGTCAGAGAAAAGCTGTCGCTGAAATAGAAGCTATAACTCTCAGTTTTAGTGTTCAAACGCACTTTGGCTTCTTCAACAAAGATGCCGCTGCCAATAGTGCCGCGACTTTCAGTAAGCTCCGCAAGCTCCGTATCTGATTCGAAATGCACATCGGCATTGTCATAAGCGGCCCCAAAAATGAAGCTGTTTTGAAAACCGAATAAATCATGGGTAAATAAAGATTCTAATGTGCCGCCGGCGCTGCGCATGTGGGTTTGACTGGTGTTATTGGTCGCTCCTTCCACACTGTCGTCGGCAAGCACAAGGTTGCCGTTCACGTCCTCAACAAATTCTTCCTCATCCCCTTCTTCTTCGCACAAAAAGGTATCATTATCATCACATTCTTCAAAGTCACTGTCATCACCGTTGAATGTGCGGATGCGATTTTGCCTGAAATAGGTGTTACCGCTGATTTTAATATCTTCGGTGAGATCAATTTCGCCTTCCAGTTCAGAGAAAAACATCCGCGTCACGGTTTGATCCGGATGTGTAAAAATCGCTTTACGCGATTGCTCGTGCAATTGAATCGGCACTGCGCCGTTGCCGCGCATTCGGTTGTCATTGGCGCCCAAGGTTAAATCCAACTTGGCATCATCGCCGCGCCAGCTCAAGGTGCCGAAAACCTGATTAGCTTCAGTGGGCGAAAAATCACGCCAGCCTTCTTCTTCGAAATGTCGCAAATCAATGAAATAACCCCAAGTTCCGTTATTCCAACCGCTGGTCAACTCTTCCGAATGTCTTTCGAATGAACCGCCGTAAACTTCAAATTGATGACCCGGCGCTGAAAAACCGGTTTTAGTGCGAATCGATAAAGCGCCGCCCAAGGTATTCATACCGAATAATGGGTTGGAGCCCGGCGCCAAGGTCATGCTGTCAATCGCGCCCGGCGGCAATAAATCCCAATTCACCGAGTCGCCGAAAGGTTCATTAAAACGCACGCCGTTAACATAAACCGACATGCCCTGCGGTAAACCGAGCAACGGCGAAGCCACAAAACCACGATAATAAACATCCGGTTGCAAAGGGTTATTTTGCGCTTCATTAATATGGACGCTGCCCAAATAGCGATTCATATAATCGGAAAGAGAAATGCTCTGCGCATCTTGGATTTGATCTGAGCTAACGGTTTGAATCGGCGCTGGAATCTTATCCAGACCGCCGCCGCCCTGCAAGGGAGTGGTCGCATAAACATTGACTGCATCCAAAGTTACAGCCGCCGGTTCACCGGCCGATACACTGTCGCTCCCTAAGATACAAAGCACTGGAACAAAACTTTGTACGACTTTTTTCATGGAATTTCTCGTGTTTGTTATTATAAAACAACAAGTGTATCTAATAAACAAACACTTACCCAGACCTCCACGAAAAAAAGGAATTTTTCCTAAGCAAGATATTGCCGCCCGAATTCTTCCACTGATAAAGGCTTATTAAAGTAATAACCCTGATATTTAAAACAGCCTTTATCTTGCAAAAAACTTAATTGTTCTACACACTCAACACCTTCCGCCACTATGTCCAGATTCAAACGTTCCGCCAAGGCGATAATCATTTCGATAATGACCCGATGATTATCGGCCTGCTCTATATCATCGACAAAACATTTATCAATCTTTAACTGATCCAGAGGAAAACGGGTTAAATAGGATAACGATGAATAGCCGGTGCCGAAATCATCAATGGAAAGCTCTATTCCCAATGCTTTCAGTTCAATCATGGTTTTGCTCACTTGCTCGGCGTTTTTCACCAGAATATTCTCAGTTAATTCCAACATCAATTGATGCGGACTGATGTCGTATTGCTCGATCACATTTTTGACCATACTGACGAAATCCGCCTGCCTGAACTGCACCGGACTGACATTAACCGCTATGTGTTTTAAACCGGCCGCCTCCCACTGCTTTATTCTTTGACAAGCGTCTTCCAGCACCTGTCGCCCTAAACTGATAATATCCCCGGTTTCTTCCGCCAGCGCGATAAAATCCGTCGGCGAAATAAAGCCCCGGTAAGGATGACGCCATCTAGCCAAAGCCTCTGCGCCTATCAGTTGTCCACCCGAGTTGATTTGAGGCTGATAGTAAACTTCTATTTGTTGAGATGCTAAAGCCGCATGAAATTCCTTTTCCATGGTGATTTTAGCTCTAGCGCCAATCTCCATTTCCGGCAGAAAAAACTGCGTACAACTGCGCCCCATGTCCTTAGCTTTATACATCGACATTTCCGCATGCTGAAAAATTTGTTCGACATCTTGATCTAGCGGTGAAATAATCACGCCGCCAATACTTAACGACAAAGATAAAGTCTGATTGGATAAGGTGATTTCACCGGCGACTGCAGTATGCAAGGCGGCGGCTTGGCGTTCGGCTTCATTCATTGCGTATTGCTCATCAGGCGCCAAGCGGGTTAACAAAACGACAAACTCATCACCGCCTAAGTAGGCCAAAAAAGCATTCGGTAATAATGCGCTATTAAATAACTCTGCGGCTTCTTTCAACAAAGCGTCGCCGGTGGAGTTGCCGAAAAAGTCGTTAATTGTTTTAAAACGATCAAAATCGAGTAACAACAAGGCTGAAAAATAATGCTCAAATTGATTTTCCTGAATAACCGATTTTAGTTTGTTGACTAGACAAAGCCGATTCGGTAATTCCGTTAAATTATCATGATAGGCAATGTATTCAACATTCTCCTGTGCTCTTTTTCTGGAAATGCCCAGACTAATCACATCGGTAACCCGGCTCAGGAATTTTCGCTCATGTTCCATCTGCTCATGACCGGCGTTCAAAATGAGCACCAGTATGCCAAAAGTTTGTTTATCTTCTTTTAAAGGCAACAATAAACTATTCTCAGCATAAATATCGTTCTGAGAAAGAATTCGACAATCCTCGTCAGCGCCTATTTGAATGACGCCTTGCGGATCACTGACTCCGCATAAACAACGCTGTGCTATGTTTGGCGAAGAAAGCCCGATAATTTCTGAAATATCGATCTCTTCAGCAGGTTTGGATAATTTCTTGCCATGCTGATTATCGAGCATAAAAAAACCAAACTTATCCGTTAAGTTCAACCAGGAAACAGACATTATTTTTTCAGCCGATTTCACTAAAAATTCGTCAAACGGAAAAAAAGTATATTTTAAGATCTCCGCCAAAACCTTATTCTCATCCGCATAACGCTTAATTTCTTCTTGCTGTTGCCGGTGTTCGGTGACATCGCGAAAATGCATAACATAATGGCTAATATTTTGATCTTCATCAATTACCGTGGAAATACTCGCCCATTGCTGAAATAACTCGCCGTTTTTGCGTTTATTATAGATTTCCCCCTGCCAATAACCTTTGACTTTAACATCACTCCAAATACGCTGATAGAAAAAATCACTGTGTTGTTTCGATTGCATCGACTGCAGGCTTTTACCCAATATTTCTTTTTCAGTGTATCCGGTAATTTCGGTAAATTTGAGATTAACGCGCTCTACTACGTAATCAGCATTGGCTATCATGATTCCCTCATGCGCCTCAAATGCCGTAGCCGCCAAGCGAAACTCGGTTTCCGCTTGTTTTCGTTCGCTAATATCCCGTAAACAAATAATGGCGCCTGCAGCATTACCTCCGCTATCTTGCACCGTTGAAGCATTAAGCAAATAAGACTTTAAATTATCCCGACTTTTATTTAACGTTAATTCCTGATTTTTATAGGCGCTGTTCATTAATTGAATAAAGTCAATTTCTCGACTGACTTGACGATTATGTTCGACGACTTCAACCGTCAAAAATTGTTCAGCCGCTGAATTCATGGATTTCAATTCGCCTTGCGGGCTGCGAAACACAATCGCGTCAGAAATGTTTTCCAATATGGTCTGTAAAAAGCGCGCCTCGTCCTTTTGTTTGTTTTCAGCCAGTTGACGAAAACTTATTTCTTGATGAAGTTCTTGATTGGCCCGCTTGAGCGAGTTTGCAGTTTTTCTTAACGCCAGAATAAAATCGATCACTAACCCAATCAGCAAAAACGCAACAATATATATAATCGTCAAATTATCTTGCGCTTGCTGGCGATTCAACAAATAAAAATCCATGTACTCAAGTCTGAGTTTATTTAACGCCGGCTGCACGCCGGAATTAAAAATGTTATCGATTTGTTGACTTATGCTTTTAGTTTTTTCGAAAATCAAGCGCCCATGAATCAGAATATGGCGCAACTGATCGGACTCACTCGGGTAAGACGCTTTTTCTAAATCTGTAAACAAATTAAATAGATTTTCAATTGAATGTTCCGCCTGTTTTTCGTGACTTCGGTGAAACAAAACAATTTGTTGCAATAATTGATGAACCAGAAACCATTCCTGTTTGGGCGCTTCCTCATTTTTCGGGTATTGCTCAACTAACAAGGTTAAAAATGACAAAGAGTTATTGATAACTGCGTTTAAAGATAAAAACTTTTCCGTCGCCTGTCGTAAATCCACGATATCTTTTTCCAGCACAGACATATCAGGACGTGCGCCAATAGGTCTCATGGTTTTTAAATTGACTAGCAAAGACTCCATTTGATCCGTTGTTTTCAATACGGGGTCATAATTCAACAGCAGGCCTTGGTTAGCCTTGAGAACCAATTCATTAAGTATGACGACCTGATGGTTCACCTGTTGTAGGGATTGTAAAATTTTGA
>SPJK01067441.1_pt1 | contig 10112 bp, 5 predicted proteins | sample 3741771 | NCBI WGS metagenome assembly SPJK01 (sample SAMN10925997, study PRJNA522277) | cold seep metagenome | isolation source: Elba SIP-enriched marine methane seep metagenome, extraction at timepoint T2 | place: Italy: coast of Elba, Mediterranean Sea
AAAGTGGGTTATCTTTGGCCCGTGTATATGGGCCATAGACATTCTCAGCTGTCGCATAGCCAACAGCATATCCGCTTTCAGAACCTGAGTAGAATAGGTAGTAAATCCCGCCAGTTTTCACCACGTGTGACCCTTCAATAAGCTGAGCTTCAAACCCATCTTGCTGTGTCAGTAGCTTACGCGGTTTTTCTATTAATTCGCCACTATCCAGATTAACTTCTGCGACATAGATACTATGTTTTAATTCAGGATGTTTCTTTCTATTGAAGTGCCCGTTGTTGAAGAAGGCATAGACTTTACCATTATCGTCCTGAAATAAAGTGAGATCATTATGAGGCCATGGTGCGAGGGGTTTGTTAGAAATCGCCCGATAAGGACCTGTGATTTTGTCAGCAACAGAGATACCAGAGCCGTGAGGAGATCCATAGAGTTCCTTGTTAATATCCTGTATGCCATCGCAATTATAAGTGAAGTACCATTTACCATTAATTTTATGAATCTCTGGGGCCCAGAATACCTTTCTATACCAAGCTCCTTCCGGTATCTCTGACTGTTTCATAATCCATGGCCCTGGCACCCAATCTTTTAGATTGTCAGATACATATAGACGGAATCCTGCATTTCCATCGGGATCTTTGTACCCCCAGTAGAGTGTGCCAACGGCATAGAATTTACCGTCATCGGGATTCGGGATGATATGAGTATCCCGCATTTTTAGATTATTGTTCGGGTTGCAGTAAGTGAATTCTTTTGCCTCTATATGACAAGTTGTAGATGTTAGAATGTAAATTATATACGCCGTGAAATAACCATTAATTAATCTTTTAAAGTGATGTCCGTAAAAAGTGAATGAAGCTAATAAGGCGAGATTCATTTTGGCATCCTCGGTACTTGTAGAATAAGAAATGGCATATTACAAAACAACCGAATATGATAGGACTAAATTTATCTTTATATGCATCGAATTATGGGCTGACTTGGTCTTGAAAAAAAGAGCTCATACTTTCAGCGAATTTTGCTAAACTTACTCGACAAGAGTGCAGGCCATGCCTTATCAAGAATAAGATGACCAGTAGTACGCTGAGTAGTTGTTCAGGCAATGCAAACCGAATGAAGTAAACTTGAAATAGATTGTGTGAATTTGTAGCGTCCCTTATGCACTACGGAAGTGTTAAGAAGAAAAATATGAATTGGTAAGTTGGCAAGAGAAAGTGAGTTGTAGGAATCTGCCCTATGGCTAAATGGAATATCAATAAGTATTAGAGGCATGCTTTATGAACAATCAGATTCGAAGTTATTTCGCACCAAATCGATAGACTGTAGTGGTTTTGTAGACCTCGTTAGGATGTAAGAGCGTGCTTGGGAATTTGGATTGGTTTGGGCTGTCGGGAAAGTGTTGAGTTTCTAGGCAGAATCCACCTCGATAAACATAATTTTTCCCAGATTTACCCACGAGACGTCCATCTAAGAAGTTGCCGCAATAAAACTGTATACCAGGCTCAGTAGTCAATACCTCCAAGGTTCGTCCCGAATCCGGTTCGAAGACTTTGGCAGCTAGTTCTAAAGTGGAATCATCAAGTCCACGATTGAGTACCCAGTTATGATCATATCCTAATCCATATTGAAGCTGATCATTCTTTTGATTAATGTCTCGTCCGATTCGTTTTGGGTTTCTAAAATCAAACGGGCTATTTGCAACGGAGGAAATTTCACCTGTTGGTATCAAGCTCGAATCTACTGGCGTAAAACTATCCGCGTTCAGCATGAGCTCATGATCAAGGATTGTTCCATTACCCTCGCCGCAGAGGTTAAAATATGTGTGCTGAGTTAGATTAACATGAGTTGTTTTATCGGTAGTCGCTTGATAGCTTACGATAAGCTCATCAGCCTCAGTCAAACGGTAAGTTACTTCTACTTCCAGGTTGCCTGGATAACCTTCTTCAAGATCTTTTGCTAGGTAACTCAGCTGAAGTGAATTTGTTTTATTGGATGGTATTGCCGTCCATACGACTTTATCGAAACCTATAACACCCCCGTGCAAATGATTTTCATTATTGTTACACGCCAGGGAATAGGTTTCTTCATCAATTACAAAGCGTCCATTTTTGATTCTATTTCCGTAGCGCCCTACGATTGCACCGAAATAGGGCTTATCAACTGCATTGATATAGTCTTCAACTTTGTTGTATCCAAGTGAGATGTCGGTAAGTTGGCCATTGCGGTCAGGAGTAACGATCGAAGTAATAACTGCACCGTAATTAGTTACTTTGATTTCAATTCCATTTTTATTGCGAAGTGTGTACAGGCTAATGTTGTCAAAGTCTTGTTCAACGATTTGAGCTGAACAAACTATATCTATGGAAATAATCAGAACACTGAAGAGGAGAATTCTTGGTCGCATACTAGATCCCTGGCTAATTGTTTAAGCTTGTATTTGATCGATAGGAGTCTTGCAGGTGTGTTTACTTCATAGAAGATGCTTGTTTCCTGTCTTGACTAGTTTCATTACTTTCGTCGTTAATTACCCATTCAAGAACTCCGGCAGATGCATTTTTCTTAAGTTCGACTTCCAAACGTAATGACTTCGTGCGGAGCGATGGAAAGTTTATTGAATTGAATCGGTTAGCACATACTTCCTCTGGTTTGCTTACCACAATTTCTTTCCACTCTCCGCGATATTTATGCAGCAACCGCCAAGATTGGGGTAGTTGACAACTAGTGTTCGATATCGAACTGGTAAAAGGTCCCGTTGGTGCGTGAACGTAACGTGAACTGTCATCGCTCCAATAAATGCTAATGCTATTTACAACGCGTTCTTCATTGAAATCGGCTTGAATCCATTCTTTCGTACCGGTGTTCGGAAGGAATGTTAATCTTGGGATTGCTTGGTCGTTCGACGCACAAGGTAGTAGGCCATCAGCAATCGCCTGCACGGAATCATTCTCCGAACAATGCGAAGTAGTAGGCTTGTACTTGAGGATAGCGTTTTCCGCAGCTTGCCAAGTTGGCAAATCAGGATCATCAACAATCTCGGGAAACATACTTATCCTCAGATGTGCAGCTCCCATTGGGACGAGGCTGATTAACTCATTTGGCATGCTTGAATAAACTGGACTTTCTTGAAGCCGTCCGCACAAACCGGTTAGGTCTTGAGTCCATTCAGGGATCTTTCTGCCTTTACATTGTATCGAGATAGGCGACTCTTTTACTGCAAAAGGATAGTTAGAATTAGGCCAACCATGACTTACAACTTTGAAATTATTCTCAACAGGTTCTTTGTCTAGCAATAAACCATAATTCCATGGCGAAGTAGATCGCAATTCAAAAGAAGGCCACGATTCTAAATTAATGTCGGAGCGCCATTGAGAGTCAATAGCTGAGGTTTTAATTGAATCGACCGGTATTTTTTCACTATCTATTAGCAATGAATAGCTAAGTGGTCCGCGGCTTACACTAACGCTATTTTTACTCTTTCTCCAACGGCGGATTTCTACATCCATCGGGAGACTTACTTCAACGATGTCGTTAGATTTCCATCTGCGATTAATTTTAACGTAGGTACTCGGCGCAACATTCTCGGCTACAAACGTTCCATTGACAGTTATGCTTGACTTATCACACCAAGCAGGAATTCGTAGATAAAGTGGGAACTCAACATCATTTTCAGGTGTAATTTTAAGAGATATCTTTTCTTCAAATGGGTAGCGAGTTATCTCCTCCAGTCTCACCTTTACGCCGTCAGATACAATAGCATTGACAATGGAGGGTCCATAGCATGTGCTACATAAACCATTGTCATGAGTTGCCATCCATAAATGTTCGATATAGCGAGGCCATCCTTGAGAATGGTTGTGTTGACAACAACGGTGGCTCAGAGGATTAAATGTGAACATTGGCCCAATGTTCTCAATGCCAGGCGAGTAATCTCGACTATCGCTCGATATAAGATTAGAACTCGTCAAGTATCGTAATGAACGATGGTCTTCCGCTAAACATGCTGGAAAGGTGTTGAATATAATATCTTCGACATGATCAGCCCAAGCAGTATCTCCCGTAATACTAAGTAGTCTCAGATTAGATCGGATTTGCTCAACAACTGCACAGGTTTCAATACCTTGGCGAGGATCGGTATAACCTTCACGTGCATTCTCGTCGGCTGCGAACATTCCACCTGGAAACTGACCAAAGCGCTTTTGTATTAATTGAATATTCTCATAAGTTGCTTTCAGATCTGAGACATTGCCAGATTGAAGGTAATAGATTGCCGGCTCTCCAAAAGCCTGCGATACATTTACACCATGCCAACTAGGAAGATTTCCTTCCATCGTCCAATTAGCAGTATTGCGATGGACTTTTTCAGCAAGTTGTAGTAGCCAAGGTTCTCCCGTTAGATTGTATAACCAATAGACACTTTCAAGGTTGTCACCTCCTCGATAATATTGCCAGAAGTGAGTAAACATTTTGTCATCAGGAATCTCCATCTGATAACGAAAGTAGTTGCGCATTAGATCAAGGACCCGAGCGTCTTCTGAATACTCGTAATACGATTGCAAACAAGTCAGCATGATCATATTAGCCCAAAGGTCGGGCGAATCGTCATCTCCGAATACGCGGAGTGGTCCGAAGTGACCATTGTGTCTTTGGCTGACCAGAACAGCACTAATCCATTCTTCAGTTTCCTTAATAAGTGGCTTGTCTTCTAAGAGCTGAGCAAGTAAAACAGCCCCACGTAGCCAATAAGGAACCTCTTCCCATCCCCACTTTCCCCTTCCATCGCCGGCAAGCCAGGCATTGCCATCTTTTTGTAACCAGGCACTTACTTCCGGAAGTCGTCCCACGAGCCCATTCTGTTGCCTTATAAGAGTCTCAAGTAACCACCCTTGCGGTTTTATGCTGCCTATAGGCAATTTTACAAATGCACCAGATTTCAACGGTGGCTTATTGCAAATGTAATTCTTGTTGCGACTTTTGTTAGCGGGTGGATCTGATAGAACTACAACGCTCGTTTCACCGTTTAAAGATGATGAAATGCCTACTAAGAGGCATATAAAGAAAGTAAGAAAATGAAGATTGAGATACAGCCGTTTTAGATAAGTTGGAATCTTAGTATTCCGAATTAATGCGTTTACTGATCGAAGGTAGGTCATAGCAACAAATATTACAAACCATGAGCTCTAAAAACAATTAATTCTGTGCGACCTGTAATATATCAGGCTGTGAAAGCTGTGCTAATGTATGTCGCTCAAGAAGCTGTAGGACCGGATCGACAAATACAACATGGTCAAGGCTAGGATTGCCATCGGCATCTGTTGCTACAAGAGTTAAGAATCGATCATTTGCTTTGAGTGGCATAATTACCTCAACTTCGCCGTCTTCAGCATTGAAATCAAGTCGGCTATATCTTAATTTTCCATCGACAAAAATGCGTAGGTCAGCTGTTGCTTGTCCAATGGCACTGTTTTGCTCTAGAGTTGTGCCAAGATTTAGAAGAATCGATCGGAATTCCACTAATTCCGCGTTCTGCACATCGCGAACCGCATCAAGATCAAACGTAATTCCGACATTTGCATGAAGTCCCAGCAGACCATCTTGGCTATTTAATAATCTTGCATGAACAGATTCAAGTGTTCCTCCACCCCAGAAATCGTGATGGTTGTCAGCAATGATTTTCTTATTACGATCAATCTTCGTGTGCCTTCTTGCCCAAATTGGACCCCATGTGGTTCCTCGATTAGGTGGTAGATGTACCACATGGCCATCGGAATCAATCTGCATCTCTCTTGCATTTGCACGAGGTATAAATACACCATCTATCATTCGATTCCATGGCGTCGAGGTGAATTGTGTGTCACCTCGAATCGCCTTTGGTTTACCTGTACCCATCCAAGGTGGTTTTCCCCAGTAACCACTACGTGGATCGATCGATCCAGCAATTCTTGCGTGAGGGTAGTAATCGTGGCCACCTACAAGATCAAGCAGGCTAACATTACTTTGTTTTTCTTGAGGAATAGTGGGGTGTAACCAGTTCCGATTGTAGACATATTTATCTACGTCATTAAGCTCAGCAGGCGTGCCATGGGCATCGATTCGCATTGATGTTCCCTCAAGTACACGACGCATTAGACCACCTTCTCCATTTTGCAGGAGGCTGTGAACCTGTAGCTCGCCTTCGAAGACGGTCACTTCTGTACCTTCAGGGCCAACACCAACTCCAAACTCCGTACCGATGTCAACAACAGTAGCTGAGGGAGTCACAAGAGCAAAGTTTGAACCTTCTGCTCTCCCTGTAATTTGCCCATGGATAAGCCTTGCCGAAGTTCCACCAGTAAACTGAAGTGAGGCTGGTGAGCGAAGTACGAGACGAGCTCCGCCACAAAATTCTACTTGGGCAATTCCTGTTTCTATGCCAAGAATCTCGCCTGGTCTGAATCGCATTAGAAAATCAGATGGCGCGCGATCATGAGTCCATTTAATGTCTGAAGAAGCAGCAGTAAGACGCGCAACAACGGTATCCGATTCAGAAAGTGCGAATTCACTTTGACTGAGGGTCAGATCACTACCTAAAGACATATTCGAAGAGGAGGGGTTCGCCCCACTATTGAACCATAGTAAGTAACCCAAGCATGTAACTAGAAATAATGCAGCTACAGTAGACAATAATCGAAGATGCTTCTCCAGCCATTGTTTGGTTCCGTAGTTAGACGTGCTGTAATACCCAATGTTCCTTTCCCATATTGGAGTGGGTAATACTGACTGGTCATCTGTAAGGCCAGGTGATAAGCTTGATTGATCGCAAGCAGCCATGGTTGCTGCGTTAATTACCTGCAATTCGTAAGCAGAACCACGAGATTGAGCCCATCTACGTATTCCTTCTCGAAGGTAGATAGTTTTTACGTAGTCATTGCATACTGCTTCACTACTGCAAACGGCATCATTCAAGCACGCAAGTTCAGCTTCGTTCAACTCATCTACGAGCAACCGTTTCAAGAGGTCTTGGATAATCTTAGCATCCGTCATTTATCCAATCCCCTTATCCCGTAGATTGGCTTGGATACATAAAAGCAAACGTGAACGGATGCGTTCCAACGCTTTGTATATTCCGTTGGCAGTACGGCCGACGCGATTGCCAATTTCTTCGACGGAAATATTGTTACCATATCGCATTTGAAGGATTGATTTTTCTTTTTCACCAAGCTTTTCGATGCATTCGTTTAATGCTTCAAGTCGATCTTGTATCTGTTCTGACTGTTCTATTTGCGTCTCTGCAAGCTGTTCAATCATTTCGGTACTAAAAGCAAGTTTTCCTTTGCGTCGACTTCTGTAGTAGAGAAGTACTTCATATCTAGCGATGGTGCATACCCATCGCACGAATGCTTCATCGGGCTCTTGGCCTACGTAATGGAAATCTTGCAATTTCCGTAATGCTGCCACACAAGTATTTTGAAAAACATCTTCCGTACCGCCAGTAGGCAGCATCAGAGTCGTAATAAAACCGCGGATACGTGTATCGTAAGTTAAAACTAGTCTGACAAAATCTTCGGAATCAATCTTTGTTTTTGACTGATCTCCTTCTGCCATGTAGGCTCCTTCTTACCAATTTGATTGCATGGGGCATCCTAGTCACTGCACAACATGCGTTAGTGCACATGATGCGGTATTAATGCCACCCACTTTCCCTGCCTTTGCTACTACTTAGCATAGTTCAAATTGCAAATTTAAATGTGAGATGAGCCTAATTTGTGCAATTAGTTTATTAGCGAACTTAGAACTTTGCCGAGATGCCTCGTAATCTATACCACTTTCTTTCCAAACTATTATGAAAATGAGTGAAGTCATCAAGGCTGTGCTAGCTGCCTATGCTTGTTGGACTATTCGTACGGATAGGCATACAAAAAATCTATTAGTAACATGTTTTTTCGTTTTTTTATTGCAAAATAATCGTTAGGTTGCAGTAGCGGCTCAGAGAGGTGGCTTTGTGGTCGCGGAACACCGTTGATCGAATGGCTTCTAGTATCTCAACTTTTCTGAGAATGCTGTGCGGTTTGTGAACACGGTGTACCGTTATGGCAAAGCTTGCAGCAATGCTCCACAAAAAGTCTTTTCTACTTTCTTTTCTTTTTACACCTTTGTTAACCAACAATGGAGAGTCCTGTGCGAGTGCAACCCCTTCTTAGTGCCGCAATCGTGGCAAGCGTTTGTCTAGTATCAACCGTAGTATTTGCCGACAACCAATGGACAGACCTCGGCGCAACCGACCGATGGGATGATGTCGGTAACTGGGATCAAGGGTTTGTCCCAATTGACCCAACGACATTACACATTCCTGCATCACCAAACAATTTCAATGGCGTAGCTTTCAACAATCTAGATAACACAAACATCATTATTGATGGGGCTACCAATGCTCAGGCGTTTGCCGTCCAAATCGGTGGGCCAAAGGGAGGTGCCTTTGGTAACCAAGCTGCGAGTAATACCCTTACAATGACAGGTGGATCATTAACTACCCAAGGTAACTTCCTTTTCAATGTAGGTCGCGGAACGAACGTACTTCCAACACAATTAGTGCAATTCAACATGTCAGGTGGTGTTGTTAATGCTGCTGGTATTACCGTTCCAGAAGCGTTTTCACCAGGTGTTGGCAGTGTGGGTATCAACGCAGAAATGCATGTCAGTGGCAGCAGTGTCGTAACCACCGACTTGCTACGCTTGGGTTCGAATGATGCCAATTCAACGGTCACTGTAAGTGATACTGCCCAAATCATCATCTCGGATGACAACAATGGTTTTGCTAATGGTCAACTATGGCTTGAATCCTTTGAAGATCTTGACAGCACGGGTGGTACTTCTGTTTTGGATATCATGGACTCTGCCTCAGTTCGTATCGATGGTGGCGTTAACAATGTTAACATCGCAGATGATTTAGCTGGTGTATTGGATCTAATTAATAACGAGCTTATTCCACGTGGAATGATCGTTGCCAATAGTGGCGCTGGTGTTGTTGGTGTTCAAACTATTGGTGGATCGGTCTTCTTGACAGCACAAGCAATACCTGAACCAACTTCAGCTGTGCTTATGTTGATGTCTTGCTCGCTTATGCTTGCTCGACGTCAAAAATAATGGAATACAGCGCGCTGGGGTTGGAGTCTTTGACAGCGTAGTTAAAGAGGGTCTCTAGCCATAGCTAGAGACCCTTACTTTTTAGACTTCAGCGTAAAATGTTATAGACTTTCATTAGCAATCCGTAGGCAAGAAGTGAAACATACTTGCTTTACAATTGCTTGAGACTTGCGACTTAAAACACGCACTTAGAATCAATGGTTGTTTTTTCAACTCCGATAGATGTGCGATCGCTTCTGACCAATTATTCTTTCTGAAATTGAATCAAACTATGAGTCCCGTATAAATGAAACAGCTTGCAGACATATTTTTGGTAATGTCTATGATAGCTTGGGGATCGTTTGCCTCTGGGCAAGGTGGAAACCTTTGGGAGGGCGGTGGTAGTAATTTGTGGTCTGATTCGACTAATTGGTCATTTGACAGAGTACCACCAAATTCCACATCCCATCCTTATACGGGGTGGGATGATCCGAATGGAGTATTTTACCCACTCACGCCGGATCCAAGTGATGATGCCAATCCTGGCGTTAATGATGTAAAGCTGGCTTTCAATGGTACCGTAACCTTAGTTGATAGTACCGTAACGATGGCGTCAGCCTATGGAGTCCGGGTCGGTAATGGAGGTGCGAACAATACCTTGCAGGTCACGGGTGGCCGGCTTGATATTGGAATCGATCCCAATGCCCCTTTGAGTGCAAATGCAGTTGGTTGGCATTTGCAGGTAGGACGAGGATTTCCTGGCTTTGACAACGGCCCTATAAATCCCAATCCGTTAGCAACAGTCTTAATGTCTGGCGGGGAAATTAACACCAATGGTGTCCTAATCCCTGAACAGTTTGTAGACGATTCACTTCCTGACCCAACCGATTCAGCTCCCTTGAATGGTGAGTTGATCATGAGTGGTGGCGTGATCAACGCACGTTGGATGAATCTTGGTCAGCTGAAAGGCAATGGAACAGCAATCTTAAGTGGTGATGCGGCAATCAACATTGCAA
>SPJK01026642.1_pt1 | contig 10110 bp, 7 predicted proteins | sample 3741771 | NCBI WGS metagenome assembly SPJK01 (sample SAMN10925997, study PRJNA522277) | cold seep metagenome | isolation source: Elba SIP-enriched marine methane seep metagenome, extraction at timepoint T2 | place: Italy: coast of Elba, Mediterranean Sea
ACCGGAAGTAGCTACCAAGATAGTTAGCTTTTGCTGGGAGCTTTTGGCTAGACGGGAGAGACAGCTGGCTAGAAAGCCGGCACCAAAGTCTTTAAAAGCTGCTGTTGAGCCGTGAAAGAGTTCTAGTAGTAGGTCGCCGTTTTATAGCGGCTTGAGAGGAGCGGGGAAATTAAAAGCCTGCTGGCAGATATCTTCTAGGTCAAAAGCGAGACTGCTGCCGTGGAAGAAGGGCTGTAGCAGCTCTTTAGCGACCTCGGCGAGAGTCTTTTTGCCCGCGAAATCAGCCATGTTGAAGTGAGGCAGTTCCTCGGGGAGGTAGAGCCCACCATCGGGAGCGAGGCCTTGTCGAAGCGCTTGGTCGATAGTGACCAAAGGGGCGCGGGTGCGCGTGCTTTTATATCTCATTATATCTTAGCTCCTAGATAGTTTGCTAAACGCAGGAGGTCAGAAAAGATACCACCGGCAGTGACTTCTGGGCCTGCGCCCGGGCCTTGTACTATCAACGGGTTTTCGAAGTATCTCCGGGTTTTGAACTGAACAATGTTGTCCGTATGCTTTAGCTGGGCGAAAGCATGATCTTTAGGAAAGCTCCTTAAGCCCACAGATAGTTGTGCGTCTTGATTGAGGGTTCCCACAAAGCGCAACACCTGGTCTTTCTCTTTTGCCTCTTCGAGTGCTTTCTGCATGGCGAGGTCCAATGGAGCCAAACTCTCCATAAACTCATTGGTGGATAGTTCCTTGAGTTCTTCGGGAACTAAGCCCTTGATTTTTACCTGGTCTAGCCCCACCGAAAGCCCCATTTCTCGAGCGAGGATAACTAACTTTCGGGCGACATCCATTCCCGAGAGGTCGTCTCTGGGGTCGGGTTCGGTAAAACCTTTTCGCTTGGCGTCTCGGAGGATCTCGGAGAATGCTTGCTGGCCACTATAGTGGTTGAGCAGATAGGAGAGGGTACCCGAAAGCACACCCTGAACTTCCAGAACCTTGTCGCCGGTGTGGATGAGGTCATGCAGCGTATGGAGTAAGGGAAGTGCAGCCCCCACGGTGGTTTCATAAAGGAAGTGGCTTTTATGCTGTCGTGAGGCTCGGGTGATTTTTTGGTACCTTTCGATATCCCCAGAACCGGCTACTTTATTGGGCGTAATTACGTGAATGCCTTCTTTTATCCAGCCTTCATAGCGGTTCGCCATGCTATCTTGCGCTGTACAATCGATGATCGCGGCATGAGGCATACTGTTGGCGGCAATATGTTGAGCAAAACTATCTAGATCGACTGGAGATGCGCTTTGGCCAAGGCTCTCTTGCCAGCTATCTAGGTCGATGTTTTTTTCATCGAGCAGCATGGTGCGGCTATTGGCGATACCGCGGATTCTCAGGTCTAGATGCGAATTCGCTTTGAGTTGTGGAATTCGCTCCTTAAGTTGCTGGATCAACGCCCCGCCCACTACTCCAGGACCAATAATACCCACTGAGATAGTTTGATCGGATAGATAGAGACCGGAGTGGACAGCTTGCAAAGCTCGGGTGGCATCTTCTTGTTTGACAACGACCGAGATATTTCGCTCGGAGGCTCCTTGGGCAATTGCGCTCACATTAACGCCAGCTCTTCCTAGAGCTTGGAACAACTGTCCAGCAAGGCCCACCATGCCGGCCATATCGTCACCAACAACCGCTAGTACTGAACAGTCTTCTGTGACTTCAATAGTTTGAATCTGTCCATTGTGCCTTTCTGCAAAGAAGGCTTGTTCGGCCGCTGTTTGGGCTGCGAAAGCCTGGGCACTAGGGACCGCACAACAGATAGAATGCTCCGAACTACCTTGGGAGATCATTACTACCGAAATGCCCGCATCTTTGAGGGCGCCAAAGAGACGATGGGCAATGCCCGGCACTCCGATCATCGAAGTGCCTTCAAGGTTAAGTAGAGATAGTTCTCCAATAGTTGTGATGCCTTTGACTGGCAGCGAGGAAGTGCTCTGCGAGGCGATCTTGGTTCCCGGAAGTGAAGGCTTGAAGGTATTTTTGATATAGATGGGTATATCCCGCTCTACCGCGGGGGCCATCGTTTTGGGATGGATGACTTTGGCCCCGAAATAGGCCAGCTCCATAGCTTCGTGGTAGGAAAGCGAGTCTAAGAGTAAGGCTTCGGTGACTTTTCGAGGGTCTGCCGAGAGTACACCGTCTACGTCGGTCCAGATACTTATCGATTGGGCTTTGAGCAACGAGCCAAAGATAGATGCGCTATAGTCACTACCGTTTCTGCCTAAGGTCATCGGGGCTCGCTCATTATTAGTGGCAATATATCCGGTGATGACCATAACTTCGATGGAACTATTGGCTCTAAGCCAGCTCTCAAGATGATTTCGAGAGTTTTCCCATTGCACCACCGCATCGTGTTCTTGCTGTTCGATATAGAGGATATCACGGGCGTTCAGCCAGCTGGTTCGGCCTGGAGCGATCTCTTGAAGATGAGCACCTAAGGTTTGCGCCGACCAGAGTTCGCCAAAGCCGGATACTAAGTCTAAGGCGTTGGGTGGAGGGACTTTTAGCAACCAAAGGGCACGCAATACATCTTGGATATCTTGGATATCTGAAGAGATAGTTTTTAATAGTTCCTGGGCACTGGATTCAGGAAGCAGCTCTTGGATAGTATCGATGAGTTGGCGGTGCAGGACTTTGAGTTTCTGCGAGCAACTATCATCCTGTGCACTGGCGAGTTGGACCAGGTTGATCAGCTGATCGGTGACCCCGGCCATGGCTGACACCACCACTGCCTTGTGGGTCTCAGGCCGCTCAAGGATGATCTGAGCCGCGTTCCGATAGCGCTCGGCTGAGGCCAAGCTCGTTCCGCCAAATTTGTGCACATGCCATGCTTTAGGTTCACTCATCGTCTTGGTCGCGAAAATCTCGCTGCCTAAGACTACGCCGATTCCGGAACATAAATATATCTAGAGTGGTGACTGCCGATTTGGCGGTGACTTTTGGCGGAAGGGCTTAAACTGCCCTGGCTACGGCGCAGAAATCGCCTGCTGGGAGCCTGAGGAGAGCTGCTTTTTCCTCAGTGCTGGACCGAAGGGGCCATAAACGAGACGCCGTAGCCAGCGAGGCATTAGGCTGCCCAGAGGGATGAGCAGCTTCATGGGCAGGCCGGGAATGACTACGCTTTTGCCTTTGAGAAAGCCGGTATAGGCTTCGGCTGCGCATTGGTCGGCAGATAGTTGTAAGAAGGCAGGAACAGGTTGACCGATAGGGTTGCCGGCTACACCTTCGAACTCGGTGGCGACGGGGCCGGGACATACTTGGGTGACACTCACTCCTGTGCCAGATAGTTCCATGGCCAGACACTCACTGAAGCAGCTGACATAGTGCTTAGAGGCAGCGTAGGCAGCAACGCCTGGCATATAGGTATAGCCGAAGCCGGAACTAATATTGAGCACCCCACCGCTGCCCTTTTTTACCATGGGCGGCAATAGTTTGCGGGTGAGGCGAGTCAGCGCGTTGATATTTACCGATAGTAGCAGCTCCAACTTATCGGGTTCGGAGAGTTCGAGCAGGCCGATGTCGCCCAAACCAGCATTGTTGACTAAAATGTCTACTCCACCTTGTTCGAGCAGCTGTTCGCAGAGCTGGTCTACTTGTTCTAACTTAGATAGATCGCAGGAGATAGATTCAACCTTGAGGCTAGAGTACTGCTGAGTCAGAGTCTCTTTGAGACTATCGAGCCGGTCTTTACGTCGTGCAACCAGATATAAAGTGTCTGCTTGAGCTGCGAATAGTTTACAAAGCGACTCGCCAATACCGGAAGATGCGCCGGTTACGAGAACCTTGGTGCCACGGGCCTGAACCTTCATGGGCCCAAGCTAGCGCGGCCGGGCCGAGACACCAAGTCGTAGAGCTGCTAGTCGACGATTTTCGTCGGAGGAGGCCCTTTACGGCCTAAAAAGCGCAGAGCGAGGTCAGGGCGGTCAGTAAAAAAGCCGTCGGAACCGAAGCGATGAAGCAGCATCATTTGCCAGAGCTGGTTGATGGTATAGTGATGAATCAAACGGTCTTTTTGGTGAGCCGGCTGGGTATACTTGAGAAAACCTTGGTATCCAGAGGGCCCCAGATGGGCCTGGTGCTTCAAAGCAATATCTATCTCTTCAGACCATTGCTCAAAACTAATATCGTGCTCAACTAAGTATACCCGAGGAACCTCGGGTGCCAGTTTGGCCAACGTCGTCAAACTATTGGGCTCGAAGGATTGAAAGATGATCTTGCCTTTCTTTTGCACCGGAGCGCCAGGACTATTGATCCATCCTCGGCGACGTAGCAGTAACACCAGCTGATGCTCGATTCCGGGAAAGCGGGAGGCTGCCTTAGTCTCGATATAGATGCCGGGGCTTTGAGGGATAGATTCGGCGATATCTAATACGGTATCTATCTTGAGGATCTTCGTGCCGACATAGTTTTTGCGCGCGCGGGCTGGATGAGTTTGATTAAACCAGCTGCCCGCATCCAGCTGTTGAAGTTCCTGCCAGGTAAACTTCTCTACCGTCTCCTTAATGCGCTTAGGGAAGACTTCCTTGATATTGGTCGTTCGCTCCAAGGTATCGTCATGGAGAGCGATGAGCACCCCATCTTTGGTGCGCTGCAGGTCTAGTTCAAGATAGTCAGCGCCCATTTTCAGGGCCAATTCATAAGCGGGGCGTGTTTCTTCAGGGGCATAGTAGGAGGCGCCTCGATGGGCGATAACCGCGAGATGGGGAATTTGCAGCTGTTGGGCCGTTTTTTGCCCTTGGGCATTGGTTTGGGGAGGGCTGAGGATCACCGCGTAGAAGAAGACACCCGAAAAGAGTAGCAGGGGGATATTTGCAGCGGTCGTCAGTAGGTTGATCTTGCGAAAGCGCGGGTCTTTAGCAGCGGCAAACCAGACGCCCTGGTCTCCGGTGGTCTGGCCATCTATCGCTCGGTGGAAAGCCCGAGCGTAGTAGGTTTCCAGCAGCAAAGTCACTGCAAATACTTGCAGCAATAGTTTGGACCAGGTTTGCAGCGGAGTATTTTGCAGGCTTAGGGGCTCACGGTAGTAGTAGAGCGCGAAAACTATCCAGACGAGGCAGAGCAGATTGTGACCGATGCCGTAGGAGGTCTTCCAAGCTTTGGGACCGTACATCAAATAGAGTTCAGCCAGTGCACGGGTCCAGAAGAGACCGGTGAAGACCACATAGATAGTTTGCAGGGGGCCGCCTAGGGGTGCGAAGAGCGCTAGGGAGAGACTTAGAAAGAGCCAGTGATAGATAGTCCAGCCCAGCCAGATACTTTTGGCTTTGCTGATGCCGCCTCCGATGGCGCTGCCTTTATTTTGGCGTTTGGCGAAGGCGATACTTGCGAAGATGATGAGAACGAGAAGGCCGATGAGAAAGCTACGAAGGCCGCCTGCTAAAACCAGAGCACTGGGCTGCATGATCCTTCCCTAGCAGAAGCCAGCCCGTCTTCGAATCAGTATTTGGCGGCTTTAAGGGCGATAGATGTGTCGGATCAGGTCCGGCCATTCTTGGATGGAGCAGCTGGGCGAGCAGTTGAGCGGATCTGCTCCCAGGCGGCCGGAGGCTGACTCCCAGCCCACGGTGGCTGAGCCCATTTGCACACCTTTGTCGTCGAGGGGCGCGTATTGAACGGTCACCGAGTCATCGCTTTGTCTAAAGCGGACCTCGGCGTTGAGTTCGACGGCGCGGTTCGGCACCTGCGGGTCGCGAATTTCGAGATTTTCGAAGCGCAGAACCCATACTTGAGCGCCGCGGGGGCCTTCGATCCAGCCGTAGGGGTCGGGTCCTTTGACCAGTAGTTCGTCCCACCACCAAGCGATGAATCCGTTGGGGGCGGCGCCGCTGGGGATGGGCATATTGGTGGCAACTGAGCTGGTGACGGGGCCATTGAAGCCAATCAGGCCCGGGACGCTGAGATCAACGGTGCGAACTAAGTTCCCTAGGAATCTGAACTCGAAGGGCATGTGGATACCGGGCTGGTAGCCGTAGTCGGAGCCACTTTGATAGCTCCATTCTTCGCCTTCGGTGGTGACCACGTTGTAGCGGGTGAATTTGCAGTCGCTCTCGCAGCCATCATGCTCGGTGGCGTTGCCGTCGTCGCATTCTTCCTTGCCAACGTGCAGATAGCCGTCGCCGCAAATGGCAGGACCACAGGCAATGCAGTCGTCTGAAGTATCTTGGTTGCCGTCGTCGCAGGTCTCGCCCTGGGCAAAGTCGCGAATACCATCGCCGCAGGTGGGTAGGGTGCAGTCAGAGCGGCAAGTATCAGGAAGGTTACCGTTGCCTGCCCCATCATCGCACTCTTCATCCCCTTCTAAGACGCCATTTCCACAGGCTTCAATGCTGCAGAAGGCGTTGCAGCCGTCGCCGGTAAAGTCATTTCCGTCGTCGCAGTCTTCATAACCTGCATGGATGAAGCCGTCGCCGCAGTGGGCTTTGCGGCAGCCGGTCAAGCAAGCGTCGGTTTCGATGGGATTGCCATCGTCACACATCTCGCCTTCGTCGCGGCGGCCGTCACCGCAAGTATTAAGCACGCATACTTGCTGATATAAGACCGACACCGAAGCGTTGGCCCGAGGAAGGTGTTTGGGAGAGAAGACGATAGTTTGGTTGGAGTAGTCTACGCCCCAATGGGTTTCTCCATTGACCACTGCAGGGAGTTGTTGGCCATCTACAAATAGTTTGACGCTATCGGCGAGAGGCGGGCCATATAGTTTATAAGGGGGCTGGCCAGTAAATACTTGCTCTGTGTCCGAAGTATCTCCACCGATACCTATGAGGGAGATATAGACTGCTGGCTTTTGCCCCACTTTTATCCACAAGCGGCCGAGGTGGGGCCCCGAAGAGATAGGAATGAAGCGAAGCCCTATCTCCACCTGCCCGCCGATTTCAAGGGCGGCATTTTGGGAGATGAGCGTAAAAGCAGGGGAGGAGTCGTCGCTAAGGCGAGCTTGCACGATACCTTTTTGGTTGCCTGCATAGACCGTCACCGAACCATAGGTGGGGTTTTGGCATTGAGTTCCCCTCTGGCCGAAATGAAGCTGAGATGGTTCTACTCGGGGTTGCTCATCGGCACTGACCGCCAAACCTCTAAGAGGGATACTCAGCAGAGAGCCCGTGGCACCCCAAATTCCCAAAGCCCCTAAATGCTGCCCCTCAACCTTAGGTTCGTAGGTCAAAGTGACTTCCTGAGACTGCCCGGGGTCGAGTTCTTTCACCCAACTATTCTGATTCTCTAAAGAGAAGGCTTTTGAACTATCCCCATAGAGAGAAATAAGACTCAGGCTGCACGGGCTAACACCGGCATTGTATACTTGGATAGATGCCTTCGCCTCGTGACCAGGTACGACCGCGCCGAAATCTAATAGTTGGGGCAAAGATTTGAGCTTGCAGTTGGGACCGTCTACTACCTTGGCGCGGATGGGGATGCGCAGCTCTTCTTGCTCGGGCTGCAGAGTTTGGACTCTGAGTGTGCCCTGAGCGTGACCCAGCCATTCAGCGTCAAAGCTGATCTGAAAGTCGAGGATTTCACGAGGGCCAAGGCTGATGGGCGCTCTCGCGGATTCGCCCTGGACGTTGACCTTGAGGCCGAAGCTTTCCGATGTAGAATCGAGAGCCCAACCGATGATCTGCACTGGCTTTCCCGAGGGATTGTGGCAGCTCGCCCAACGAGTGCTGGGATTTCTGCGGATGATGTCCCCAAATTGGATGGATTCGGTACAGCGCAGTGCGGTCAGGGTAGGAAGTCGGCTAGGCGGGGGTTGAATGACCTGGCAACGGGCCTCAGTAGAGCCCGCTGGGCAATCGACGAAGTTAACGGGGGCCGAAATAGTGCAGGCGCTAAGCAGGAGCGCGAGCCCTAGCGGAGCTTTGTTGTGAAAAGCAAAAGCATTCACCGCGCACTCACCTCGTATAGGTATACGCAAGAAGTGCCGATTCTTGATCGGCCCTTTGACTCTACCTTGGTCGATTTGAGTGTTTGGTCCGCAACGCGGGGCCACCGCCTAGTCCTCCCCCGGCGCGGCTCCTTCTTTACAGGCGGCCACGGCGGCTGCGAGTTCCGGCGGTAGATCCTGCGCCCATTGCTTTGCAGCAACGCAATGACCTTGGGCCAGTTCAAGCTCCGCCAAAATACGGCGAATTTCACCAATTCGTGAAGTGTAGCGGGGGTCCTTAAGGAGATTTTTTGCCCACTCCGCTGCTTCGGCGTGCTTTTTCAGGCGGTATAGTGCTTCTAGCCGACCTAAACCTGCTTCCACATACAAGCGCCCCTTGGGGTATTTTCGAGTGTAGGTGCTAAAGACCTCAGCCGCTTTTTCGAAGTTTTGCTGCTCTAGTTGGGCCTGACCTTTTTCGTAAAGCGAAAGCTGTGCCGCCAAACTACTGCGAGCCCGGCGCGAAACTGGTGCCTTAGGTGCCGGGGCCGCTGGGGCGGGAACGAGCAAAGGTTTGGGAAGCAGTTTGGCTTTAGGCTCCGAAACCGGGGCCGGAGGCACTGGGCTTCGCGCAGCCAATTGCGGTTTGACCACTCGCTGACGAGGCGCGGGTTCGGCGACTTCCCGGTCTTCTTGGAAGGGACCAGTCAAAGCCAACATTAAGGCCGAGCCCCCTAATAGAACCAGACCGGCCCACTTGGCGGCCACTTTAGCAGTGATGCCGGCGACGGCGGGAGCAGCGGCAGCGGCCTCAACTTGGGCTTTGAGGGCTGCCATATCGTGCTGAGCCAAAGAGGCCTTTTCAGCATCCAGATTCAGACCCAGCTCTTTGAGCAATTCGGGACTGTCTTTGAGGCGAATGGGGTCCATTACTGCGCCTCCTTTTTCTGTTCGCGTAGCCAAAGCTCTTTAAAGCGGCCTCTGGCCAAACGCAGGCGACTCCAAATGGTGTTTTCGGAGGTGCCGAGCATCTCGGCGATGTCCGTTCCCCGTAATTCCTCGAGTTCGTACAGAACGAAGACTTCCCGCTGTTTAAGGGGCAATTTGGCGATACAGGCGCGAATTTGGGCGCCATGCTCCATGTCTTCGAGTCGCTGATCGGGAGTTTCCGAAGCATTTTGGGGTTGGGATTGCAGGGCGTCGCTCAGACGCTTGCGGCGGGCAAAAGAGCGCCGGTGATGGCGAACTTCGTTGGTAGCGACTCGATAGAGCCAGCCACGAAGTTGCCCCTCGTCCCGGAGCTGATGGCGTTTTTGATGCGCCGTTAGGAATACCCGCTGCACGATATCTTCCGCTGCATCGCTCGATCCGATGAGTCGCTCGACGACCCGGAGCAGAAAGGCGGCGTGGGCATCAAAAAGAGCGCCCAAGTCCACTTCTGCTTCAGCCTTTGCCGTGCTCATCACCGGTGTAGGTGCACAAACCGACTGCTCTGCTGCCACATTTCTCCCAGTGCTTCTGCGATACATGCCCAGCTTAGCCCCTCCTCTTCACCAAAATCGTGTCTCTTGGGTATACCCCAGGAAGAGGGCGGCCCGAAAACGGGGCAGTAGCAAGCGGTCCTCAGTTTCGCTGGTCTGTAGTTCGAGACGAGCCAGATCGGCACTGACATCCAAAGCCGCATAAAGGTGCTCCCACCAAACCGTGGATACCGACAAATGGCTGCGCAATAGCGGATGAAAGAGTCGGCGATTTTGCAGAAAATCGATTCCTTGGCTCATTTGGCTGCCTCCGGAAAGCCAAAGATCTATCGCCAGTTGGGGCTCCTCGACCAAAAGCCAGCCAGCGCCCAAACCACCACTGGCACCCAGAACATAGGCCTGTCCTTCGCCGAGTTGTTGAGGCGCCACCGCCTCCCCTTCTACAACCAGCAAGAAGCGAATCGGTCCATACTTAGACAAGACATTCTTCAACTGCAGTCGAGCTTGAGGTGCCGCCGAGTCCAGACCAATACTCCCGCCCGCGGAGAGGCTGTATTGCCAGCGCAAAGGGGGCAACAGTCGCTGGGTACTTTGACGATGACTGTTCTCAAAAAGTTGCCCGTATAGATAGAGGGGCGGGTCGGGCCCATACAGCCGCGAAACGGTCGGGGGAGGGATAGCGGGGGGCAGAGCAAAGCTTCCTGAAGGCAGCTCCCGCACAAAACGGCGCAC
>SPJK01006250.1_pt1 | contig 10106 bp, 10 predicted proteins | sample 3741771 | NCBI WGS metagenome assembly SPJK01 (sample SAMN10925997, study PRJNA522277) | cold seep metagenome | isolation source: Elba SIP-enriched marine methane seep metagenome, extraction at timepoint T2 | place: Italy: coast of Elba, Mediterranean Sea
GCTCAAGCGGGGCATCGAGTGGGGCGTTCGCCAGATCACTGGTGAGCTCGCCAAGCTTGCTAAGGACTGCAAGACCAAGAAGGACATCGCTTCCGTCGGCACCATTTCCGCCAACGGCGATGCCACCATCGGCGAGATCATCGCAGACGCCATGGACAAGGTCGGCAAAGACGGCGTGATCACTGTGGAAGAGGCCAAGAGCCTCGATACCACCCTCGACTTCGTCGAAGGTATGCAGTTCGACCGCGGTTACCTCTCACCCTACTTCGTGACCGATTCAGAGCGCATGGAAGCTGTTCTTGAGGATCCCTTCATTCTTCTCAACGAGAAGAAGGTTTCCAACATGAAGGACCTTCTGCCCGTTCTTGAGCAGGTTGCTAAGAGCGGTCGTCCTCTCTTGATCCTCGCTGAGGACGTCGACGGCGAGGCTTTGGCTACTTTGGTAGTCAACAAGCTGCGCGGTACCCTTCAGGTTGCTGCTGTTAAGGCTCCTGGCTTCGGCGATCGCCGTAAGGCCATGCTTGAGGACATCGCTATCCTTACCGGTGGCCAGGTTGTTTCTGAGGATCTCGGCATCAAGCTTGAGAACATCACCCTCAAGGACCTCGGTACCGCTAAGCGCGTCACCATCGACAAAGACAACACCACCGTTGTTGATGGCGCTGGTTCCGCTGAGGACCTCCAGGCTCGCATCAAGCAGATCCGTGCTCAAATCGAGGCTACTTCCTCTGATTATGACAAGGAGAAGCTGCAGGAGCGTCAGGCCAAGTTGGTCGGCGGCGTTGCTGTGATTCACGTCGGTGCTGCTACCGAGGTGGAGATGAAAGAGAAGAAGGCTCGCGTCGAAGACGCCATGTACGCTACCCGCGCTGCTGTTGAAGAAGGCATCGTCGCTGGTGGTGGTGTGGCTCTGGTTCGCTCTCGCTCCTCTTTGACCAAGCCTGAGCTGACCGAAGGCCAGAACGCTGGTGCTAACCTCTTGTTCCGCGCTTGCGAAGAGCCCCTTCGCCAGATCAGCTACAACGCTGGTCACGAAGGTTCCGTGGTTCTTGACCGCGTGACCAACGGAGAAGGCGCTTACGGCTTCAACGCTGCTACTGGCACCTACGAAGACCTTGAGGCTGCTGGCGTTATCGACCCCACTAAGGTTGTGCGCACCGCTTTGGAGAACGCTGCTTCCGTAGCTTCTCTGCTCCTCACCACTGAGGCCATCATCGCCGACGCTCCTAAAGAAGAAGCTGCTGCTCCTGCTGCTCCTGATATGGGCGGCATGGGCGGCATGGGCGGCATGGGTGGCATGGGCGGCTTCTAAGCCTTCCCAAGCTTGAAACCCAAGCGGCTCTAAAGCCATCGTACCCCGCTCGGGCTTTGCCCTGGCGGGGTTTTCTTTTGTCTAGTGCTCTTGTAGATAGTTTTAAACTAACTTTAGAATAGTTCTACAGGTTGGCCGTTCTGTGCCTAGGCTCCCCAGCCAGAGCAAACTCTGTACTTTCGGATGCTGCTATGATTCGAGAGAAGGTGATGGCTGCTCGCAAGTCTAGTCGCCCCAAGAAAGCCAAGAAGAAGCCCTCCAAGAGTGCCTCCGAAATCCCTTCCGAAGAGCAGCTACCCACCCCAGAAGCTGTGACCGATGAGCCGCAAGAAGCCCTAGCGGAGCTTGAGCAAACCGAGACCAGCGATGTGGCCGAAACACTCCCCGAGCCTATAGAGGAAGATGGATCTTCACCTTCGAAGGAAGAGGTTGGAGCGGAGTTTGAGCAGCCAACAAATGCCTCCGAGAGTCCCGAGACCAGCGAAATTCCTTCCGAAGAATCATCAGAGTCAGGAGAGGTCGTCGACTTTTCTGAAGATGAAGACCCGGGCTTAGGCGAAGACGTTGAGGCCGAGGAGCCAGAAGAGGATGCAGAAGTATCTCCTAGTCAGCGTCCTCGGCTAAATCTGGAAGAACTATCTCGCGACGAACGCGAGCGCATGCAGAAGCTACTCACCCGCCGAGCCGAAAAGGCCCTCCGTCAGGTGCGCGAGTGCTTTTATGATCTTTGCGAAGAACCCGACGATGAGGCTTCGGCCTTGATGGATACTTTGCAAAAGAAGATCAATGGTTTGAAACCCAAACCTCCTCGTAAATGCAAAGAGTATAAACGGGCTCTAATTAATGCGCGTAAAGGTTTGGCAGGCATTCATCCCGACGATGTAGTTAAGTACTGTCATTGTAATGAATGCTACCGATTGCGGGAGGATATGGGTCTGCTGCATCCGCTGCGGCCTAAGGATTTGGGATAGTTTGGTTAGTTGCCACTACTTTTCGGGCTGTGGTGAGTTGATAGGCGCGGAAGAGACAATAGAGATGACCTGCAACTACGGTTGCGCCGTAGCCAATTGATGCCCTGGCTAAGAAACTATTGGTCTCGCTAATATAGACGCGAAGATCACTGTGAGAAAAGCAAACAACACCTCATATCTCAGTAAAGAAATCATGCTGGCGGTGAATGGCCTCTTTCTGAATAGATAAACTAGGCCCAGCTGGATACAAACAATTGCTATCGGTAAGATAGCAGAGAATACAGCCTGCCATTTGTTTACTTGTTTCATAGCGACGATAACTATCACGCCCAATAGATAGAACAGGCACATCTGAGCAATGATAGCTCGCGGGAGCCGGAGTTTCCGCTGCGCTTCGATTAGTTCGGGCGGGACTTCTGAGGCTGGAGAACTAGCCTCAAGAGAGCTTTGAGGGGCGGCAAATAGTTTCTTTGGATAGTTTCCCTCGACGGCGCTTATAATTTTACTAAGGCTAGATTAGGCATCCACCTTCCTGTGTCAGTAGACCAAAGCTACGCGGCCGCTCGTTTCCGGGCCGCAGTGAGTTGGTAGCCTCGATACAGGCCGTAGAAGTGTCCTAGTGCGACAATAACAAAGAACGAGAGTAAATCCTCCGAATCATCTCCAAGGAGGGTTCGATGAAGTAAGGCCGAGACTAATAGTAGTGAGATAGTTGTGGCTTCCATGGGTCTACTGCGAGACCAACGTACCAAAAAGATCTGAAGGAGAGTGATGAGTGTGAGCAGCCCACCGACGACCAGGGCCGTACCTAGGCTATTGCTTCTTTTGATCGTTCCCACACCCGTTGCCAATAGATAGAGCAGAGCTATTAGGCCCATACCGAGTCTAGGAAGACGAAATTTGGCATAAGCTCGCTCTACGGCCTCTGAATCTACCGCCTCTGTCTTAGGGGGAGTAAGAGAGCTTTTGGGAGCAGCAAAAGGTTCTTCGGATAGTTGTTCTGGGCATTAGGCATGGGCTAATAGTGAGGGCTTGTGATGTTTTAGAGTCCAGCCCGTTTTCGAGCTGCGCTGAGCTTCTTCGCGCGAGGGATACCTCGTACCAGTCCGCTGAGGATAGCGAATTTGATGATCAAGCCGGTGATTGCCGCGCTCCCTCCTGCAAGCAGATCGAGCAGAACCATGGTTGAAAAGAGGACTAAGGTAGCCACGGTTGCGGCTAACGGCCACTTTTTAGACAGGGCCCAAAAGCCGGCCTGAAGCCCGGCAAAAAATACACAGAAGACAACGATTCCGATCAGCGCAGGGCCCGAGAGATCGCCTCCAGTGGCAAGCAGACCACCGACAAGACCTCCCACGAGGTAATAGATGATCACCCAACCTAGTAGTTTCTGGGTGGAGGCAAAAAATAGGGTGGCTCCAGCGATTGCGGGATCATTGAGTTCGATCTCCTTAGCGGAGGAGAGACTCGTATTGGGCGCAGCAAATGGATTATCTACATTCATAGAAGTATTGGAATACAACCTTTGCTAATCCATGGGAAGGCTGATTCTCGACTTCATGTCGCAAGTTTATTGTCTGTGATGAGACAGTTCGCTGAAAATCTCTAACTGTTATCTATCTGATTTGTCGGCTTAGCAGAGCGTAGAGTAGCCGTCTTGCACAGATTTGATGTGGGGTAGGTGAGGACATATTCTGGATATTTCTCGTAAACGAGCAAAGGCCCCTTTTTGTTTCTGCGACGAATCATGACTGTCTAGGGCTATTCTTTTGGTAGCGCCAAATATCTCGCGCTACTGCCAGGAGTCGAAAGAGGTTTACCAGCATTACTCCTAGGAACATGGAACTATTCGCCGGAGCGTAGCTAGGTAGGCCAGCGATAAAGACGACACAATAGATCAAAAAGAGGATGATGCTTCCGGCAATGGCGTGGAAGGGTCTAGACTTAGTCTGGTGAGCGAGAACTATCTGGAGAGTGGTACCAATCGCTGATGGGGCCATCCCAATTAGAGCGGAGGATAGTTGGTGGTCTGCTCTAAGAGCCATAGCTCCTACTAACAATCCATGAAGCCCGTAGAGGCCCGAGAATATCAGCAGAGTGCTTTTAGTTTCAGAGAAGTCTCTATTGAGTTCCTCTAGAAAATAGTCCCGTTCTTCAACTGCTTCCTTGGGTTCCGGACTTCCTGTGGAACCTTCTAGTGAAATCCTATTCATGAGGACGCGTAGGTAGTGGCCGTATTCTATAGAGTCAACGAGCTTGCACGAGAAATGATGGATAAACTTTCACACAGTGGATAGATAGCTCCTAAATCGCAAGGGACATCGGTGAGAACCACAAGCTAGGCGGTGACTACCGGTTGAGGCGAGGTGGCTCTCATATAGATGAAAAAGATAATTCTCGAATAGATATAGGATGTTTAGGGCTGGGGCCACGGCCTGCTCTTGCTTGGTTCTGTTCAGGGATAAGTATCCACGCATGAAACGCTGGTGGGGGTTTGTATTCTATATAGAGTGAGGTTAGCGACTGCGTTTAGCTTTTAGTGTCCAATTTAGTGCTCTCGGCACCAGTTGTATAAGATTAGGGGGTACTCAAGGTTATGGGGAGGCCGAGGGAACCATACTGCGGGCGGTATGTATCGCCATCCAGGATTGGATGAAACCTTTTCCAAGAACAAAGGCTATAATTAGTCCCCAAATAATGGTGCTTGAAGGTACATGGATACAAACTAGGGCATAGAGGAAAAGCATGCTCAACAAGGCGAACCTAGGTTTTTCTTCGCTGAGTGGGACGAGCAGATAGTGGGCGAGCCAAGTCACTACCCATAGTTCGAGCTTTTCGAAATCAGGTAGCTCTTTGTTTGTTAGGAAATAGTCGGCAAGATAGAAAAGAGATAGTAGAATACTGACGCGAAAGGCGTAGGTACGGCTGCGTTCCAGATAATTACTAACTCTCTGGGTGGCCGCCTGCCAGGCTTCGATGACTACGGGGTCGTGCATAGTTTCTTCCCAAATAGCGGCATGCTGAGGAGTCTTCGAGAAGGGTAGAAGTTGCTCCAGAGGCTGTCAACGACCTTTAAAGCTGAGCTTTTGTGATATCTTTGCTGCCCGTTTCCCAAAAGTAGGGGCCTCTGCTATGTCTAGGCCATGGAAAAGCTCCTGCCTTGGGTCGTGTTTTCCTCCACCTTGTTTTTGCTGTTGGCAACTCTCTTTAGCGTTTACTATCACAGCCGTTTCACCCTAGTGCTGCTTCGGCTCCTGGACGCGGTTTAGGGATAGATATGAATACGGCAGAAGCGATTGCAAAACCCTCTGAGTTCTATCTATTTCTAGTTTGCTGCGTGGGCTCAGTGTTACTCGGGCTAGGCTGTTTCATAAGTGGTGTTCAGCGTTGGTTCAAGGTCCAAAAGGAACCCCAGGATCATTGGTCGATAGTTCCAGAACTGTTTGGGGCCTTGTCGGTGATGCTGCCGGTGCTGGGCGCTCAGATGCTGTGGAGCAAACCGGTGGAGGCCATGCGACAAGGTATTGAGCTTGCCTATGCAAGGGGGGATGATGCGGCGCAGTTCATCAACTCGGTCTCGTTGCAATCTAATACTATGACCGCCTTTGGCGCGGGGCTTCTTGGCGGTACATTTTGGAGTAGTATTGGGGTGGTATTGCTGCTGTCGGTGAGATTACGAGGCAGTGAGCGCATCTATTCTAACGCGGCAGCTATTGGCACCGGTCTATTGGGGGCTAGTCTTTTTCTGGTGACTCTTGGAGCGGTGGTTTCTGTTCTTGAACTCAACGTGCTGATGCAAAGCATAGTTAAGGCCGAGCCCGAAGCTAAGGCAGTGGTCTTGAATGCTGGCTTGGGTGAGTTGGAAGCATTACTTTCGCTGGGGGCTTTGTCTGCCTTGGCTATGTGTATTCCGGGGGTTGTATTGCTAATTAGGGCTATTCAAAGGGCAGAAGATATTTCCCTCAAGCCCGGCCTAGCGATAGTTTATTCGATAGTTTCGGTAGCTATTGGTATTGCCTTGTTTGTAGAGAGCTTTCCTTATCAAAAAGAGGTTCATCTTCCAGTAAAAGGGAATTCTAATCCCTATGCCAAGGGCATTCACCGCTTCACAGTACCGGCCTTAGTTGGGCCAGATACTATCCAGCGTGCTCCAATGCTGGTCATTGACCACCAATCGGTAGAGGTGGAGGGGGTGGCGGTAAAAGATCCGGAGTCGTTGCTTTTAAAGCTTAGAGAGATGCGTAAGGTCGATGAGATGATGCATCCAGGACGGCAGTTTCAGGGGGTAGCCAATATTCTGATCGACCCCAAAAGACCTGTTTCAGGTATAGCGAGATATTTCCATCCCTTTCTTGAAAGCGGCTATCAAAGCTTACATCTCGTCTTCAACATCGTAGAGCCGTCGCAGGCCAGACCCTTGGTTGGTGAGATCGCGGTCTATAATGCTACCAGTCTTATGGTTAAGATTACCGATAGGCTGAGTCCAGAGGCGGTGGAGTTGGAGCTGAGAGCTGTAGATAGTTATCTTAAGTTTTGTAAGTCTGCCTTGGGACTAACTAAGACCGGTAAGGATATCGAGATAGTTATCCCTCCTGATTTGGAAGACCCAGCGCCTCTTCCTGCCGGGTTGGAATAGTGTCCAGGCTATTGGCGCGACTAGATTATGCAAAAGATACTTTCCCGTGCCCTTTATTGTTCATTTGTTCTTCTCACTACGGGGCTTCTATTCAATCTTTATAGTCACAGCCGATTTTCTTATACCTTGGTCTATCAAGGCATAGCCACCGGTGCGCTTGATGAAGTTAGACGGTCGTTCATCGAGCTTCAGCGTGCAGATAGGCACCAGGCGGTTACTCTGACTAGCTTTGGAGCGACGCTCTTTTTCATTTTTGCAGGATGGAGCCGGCTTTGGGCTCGCTGGCGTAGACGAGACTGTCGCCTTAGTCTCTTTCCAGAAGTATTCGCTCTGGCTGGATTCTATATTGGCTACATATTTTTTGCTCTACGGCAAATCCATACCTGGCTTCCTTTTGAGAACGGTATTCTGTTCCCGGAAGTAGGTTGGCAGCAAAATAGTAGACTTCGTTTGGTTTTTGAGCGCCAAAATTTGGCACTGAGCGAACTATTTATGCTGATGGTTGCCCCGGGCTTTGGTGGCCTATTCGGCCTATCTATCCTTCTGGCGGTGCGGGTGCGGAAGGAGAATAGGCTCTTGTCTCTGCGAGTTCTGCTGGGGACAGGGGCGGTGAGCATTGCGGTCTTTTTTTCCGGCGTTGCAGCAGCCCATCCGAGGGGTGTTTTGGCTGATTTCTTTCGAGAGATGAGCTTAGCAGGCAGGTCTGACGCCTTGTTTGAATATGTGCAAAGGGCCATGTTCGAAGAGACAGATAGCCAGAAGCACCTCTTTTGCTGCTCTTGATGATTGGACTAGCCTTAGTTGGCTGGGGCATTAAGCGTATTGAGAAGCCTACTATCCCGGAACATTGGCTCTTGGTTCTGCTGCTAGCTACCTTAGGAATTGCCTCCCAGCTTTATATTGAGGGCTATCTATACTACCTCGAAAATAGCCTTAAAACTACCACCTCCTCTTTTGGAGCGGATAGAACTATGGCTGTACGTGTACCCAATCTTGTGGGACCCCAAGATCTTGTTGTCGAAAATGGGTATACTGATCAGGCTGTTGGGATAGTACACCTTCATTTTGAGGAGGATGAACGAGGGGAGCTGGTATATCTTAGCGATGTTGAGTTAATGAATCATGGGAGAGAACTTGAGGCGATAATTATCCAAGCTAGAGCAACGCAAGAGCTACCCAGGAGAGTTCATCTGGCGATGGAACCCTCTGCTAATAGTTTTGCCGTTGAAGTCTATTTCTATACCTTACTATCAAGCGGATACTCCCAAGCTGACTTAGTTTTCCGGCGCCAAAACGGCCACGAGAACCGTCCACTACTAGGCATCCAGCGTCGATACTTAGTGACCACTCTGCCCGTCCAGATTGTCTCTTATCCCACCGCAGATGCGTGCAAATATATCCCAAAGAGAATGAGAACTATTTCGAATTCTCTCGCAGGGCCCTTGAAGTAGCTAAGTTGGCCCCCAGCATTGAATATGTGGTGCCTGTGGTTGCTACATCTATCTCCTCTCGCTGAGCAGTGTCTCAAAGGTAGGACATATCAACGCGATGTCTGAGATAGAACTTGCTTAAACGAGGAGGCTATGAATCCTCTGCGAGAACACGAGTTTACTATGGAAAAGTATTACCCTAGCCTTATTCTCATAGCGTCAGTCTTTTTGGTCAGCGCCCTGTGTTTTAGTTTGTACGCCCACGGGCGCTTTTCCGCGGTGCCACTGCATCTCATGGTTATGGAAAGGGCTGAGTGATGACTGAGGATGCCGAAGCATTATCGATAGAGTTCTTAGCTGCTGGAGGTTTTCTCGGAGCTTTTCTCGCTACAGTGTGTCTCGTCTTTGCTCTCATTCGCTTTTTCAAGGTTCGTAGTAATCCCGAGACTACTCAGCTGAGCCTATTTCCGGAGGCTCTAGGGTTGCTTTCCGCTCTTCTAGGTCCTTTCTCTGCCTGGCCCATATGGCGAGAAGTTTTGGAGTATGGGCAGGCTGCCTTTCTAGCTAGCAATGAACCCTCGCGGACAGCAGAACTATTTGTAAAAACCTATAGAACTCAGGACGAAGGGCTGGGAATCATGACAGCCGTACTCCTGCTCTCCTTGTTGTTGAGTGGACCTGGAATGGCGCTGCTATTGGGGGTTCGTTTTCGCCGGAAGAGAAGCATTTCTCTAGGTGTAGCCGCCTCTGTAGCAATCGTTTGGGTGGGGCTCTTCCTTTTCGATTCATTGGCCTATGTCGCGCAAGCGGAAATATCTGACATCATGGCTCTACTGGCCGAACTACCAGCAGAGGAGAAGGCGTCAACTATGATTTGGGAAGTATCAGGGTTGCTCAAGGGGCTTGAGACTGCCAGCCAAGCTTTCTCAGTTGTTCTTTTAACTGGGTTTGGTCTGCTAGCCCTCGCTATACGCCGAGTAACTATTCCCAAAAGCAGGAAAACCGCTGTCTTGGGCTATTGTGCCTTTGCCACCGTCGCTGGTGTCTTGCTGATAGTTGAGGCTAGTCCTTACTATCGGGAGTCGGTACTTGAAGGTTTGGTTTCCGAACCAGGGGCGCAATCTATCCGGAACTATCGAGTTCCCGAGCTTAAGAGTCAGTCTATGCTGTCTGATCCTTTCCTGGTGGTTTACTTTAAAGCTGGTGAGTTTGGAATCGATGGAGATAAGTTGACGAGTTTACTTGCGTTACAGGAGGGGCTGAAGAGGCGAGCCGAGGTCTATGGGGTGATGAATCCAGGTGCTGAATATCCCAAGCAGGCAATAGTTGCTGCAGAGCCTGAGGTCCCGGTATCTTCCTGGCAGAAATATCTTCCCTATATCTATCGCTCCGGTCATCCACATCTACTTCTCGCTTTTCGGGTCTTGGAGAAGACACAAGAACGACCTCTATTTGGGAAAGTGGGACAATATAGTGTTTCGGCGGTGGCCGTAGATCTGACTACTCGCCCAAGTAAAGACGCTCAGGTTATCGAGATACTTGCAGACGAAACCTATCTCGACTTTGCGAAACGCGCTCTCAAACTATCTAAGTCCGGCAAGGCTTTGGAGATAGTTGTTCCCACTAGCTCTGTGTCTGAGAGTGCAGAGAGTCCCTAGTAATAGTTTCCAGGACTCAGCTGTCTCAGCCTTCGCAGTCTGGGCTAGGCGGTTCTCTTACGGCTCGAAGAATGGTTGACGGCTGGGTGCGGCGCTGGA
>SPJK01005105.1_pt1 | contig 10104 bp, 14 predicted proteins | sample 3741771 | NCBI WGS metagenome assembly SPJK01 (sample SAMN10925997, study PRJNA522277) | cold seep metagenome | isolation source: Elba SIP-enriched marine methane seep metagenome, extraction at timepoint T2 | place: Italy: coast of Elba, Mediterranean Sea
AGGAGCTTTCCGATCAACACCATAATGGGCATGATCACTCGCTTGACGAAAGTGGGGATGACCGCTACATCGTATTCCGTGCGGTAGCGGGTCACAAGGAAGGCTCCGTCGAAGGGATCACCTTCGGCCTTACCCGCTTTATTCATGGAATTATCGAGGTTGGTGAGAAAATAATCGATGTTATTAGCCGGCTTCACCCAGCCTTCGACTTCCAACACCTCATCAGCTTCTGCCCAAAAGCGATGTAGTTCGCCGCGGGAAAAAACAGCGGTTTGACCTATCTCCAAAACTTTAGGCTCTTTGCCTTCGACTTGATAGCCCATTCGGCCTTTGAGGATGGTCAAGGATTCATCTTGCTTGAAATGAACGTGCATGGCCGGCCCGCAACCCGGCTGTACACGCCCGTGGAGGAGCATTTTCTGCTCGCCATCTTCCATTTCAATTCCCTTGAAGGTTAACTCTTCGCCAATAATGTTGCTGATCGTATGCGGGAAGGAATACGGATACATAGGGTTGTAGAGGTTTATCTCACTCCCCAATATAGGACAACGTACTAACTCTTGCAAAAGAAATTAGTACATTGTGCTAAAACCTCAGATGAAAACCAGGGAAAAGATCCTGGAAGCAGCCCTCGCCCTATTTAACACCCGTGGTTACCAAAACGTGGGGGTGCGGGAAATCGCCCGGGAATTGGCCATTAGCCCTGGCAATTTATCTTATCATTTTGCTCGCAAAGAAGACATTCTCACCAACCTACTGACCCAGCTGCGCGAAAACAACAACACCATCTACAAGCGCTACGCTGATCAGGAAGCATCATTGGCCAATTTCCTTGCCCTGATGCAAGCAATATTTAACTCACAATTCTCTTATCGCGGGGTATTTATCGGCAACCAGCAAGTCAACCAGTTCTTGCGGGAAACGACCGGTTTTAACTACGCGACCATCCTGGAAAAACGAAAGGACATCTTCCGAAAAATCTACCATGAGCTCCTTGCCAATAGGCATATGGCACTTACGGAAGAGGATGTTGAATTCTTGGTCAACTACATCACGTTATTTGGGCGCTTTTGGCTCCAGGAAGCGCTCCTACTTGGAGAGCAACAGCCACAAGACGGCGTGATTACCCACTATTTGAAAATGCTATCTCGACAAATGGGCCTGTTCGCTACGGAAGTGGGAAAACAATCCATAACTGCCTTTTGGGAGGGGGAGTATTAGGCACCATTTCGCTTGGCATCCATAATCTTCTTACGATGATTTAATCCCCACTCATGCAGGGCATCGATCACCGCCTGGCAGCTGCGCCCGTAAGGGGTAATCGAATAACGCACAGTCACTGGCCGGGTATCTCGCACCGTCCTCTTGACCAATAGGTTTGTCTCCAATTCCCGTAATTCTTTTGATAGCATCCTAGGCGTAATTCCTGCAATCAGGCGCTCTAATTCTTTAAAGCCGCAATCCTCATAAAAGGTCAATGCTCCAATGATCGGGATCTTCCATTTGCCGCTAAAGATTTCTAAGGCATCGCGTATCGCCAGTAAGGAACCAGTGCACTGGTCGGCATCCATATGATTTTCCATCACCCAAGTATTTGTCAGAGAAGGGGTTCAATAGTATACTCTAATATACCACTATATTTTTGATACTAGCTTTCATTTAAGTAGCAATGCCCGTAAGTTTGCACTCTAACTACTCAAAATGACCTTATTATGAAGAATAGAAATCAACTGATCTTTCGCATTGCTACCGGCTTGTTAACTGCTCTGATGTTGCTTGGCGTAGGGATGTACTTTACTCAACACGACACGGTAAGCGCAACTTTTGAACGATTGGGTTATCCTGCTTATCTCGTTTATCCCTTGGCAATAGCCAAGCTCTTAGGCCTGGTGGCTATTTGGACCAATAAATCGCAGATCTTGAAACAGTGGGCGTATGCCGGCTTCTTCTTCGACTTCGTGCTGGCTATCACCGCACATATTTCAGTCAATGATGGAGAGTTTGCTGGTGCAGCAGTGGCTTTGGTGCTGTTATTAACGTCGCACTATTTTGGCAGAAAATTAGACGCGGAAAAGCAATAAGCGCCTTTAGAATTGCATCAACACCATTTGATGCATAGTTCGAAAGCCGCTTTTCTGAATAGACTTTAGGGAGCCTATGTTGTCTTTTTCACAAGAACAGATAGGCTTCCGCCCCTGCTCATAGGCTAGTTCTTTTGCTTTGCGGATCAAATAGGTGGCTATTCCCTTTCTGCGGTGGTTGGGTGCAACCACCATGCCTACATCCGCTATCGTTGGATCACTATCGCTTTTACGTACCTCGCAGGTTCCCAGCACCTCCTCGCCTTTCTCCAAGACATAGATCTCCTTTCTTGCAATCAGATTACCTAGATAACCGCTCAACCACTCCTTAGGTGCGTTCATGCTTTCGTGGCAGAAATCCACCAGTCGGTCGAGGTCATTTTCCGTGGTCGCTCGAAAAATCCCTTCTATCTCGCCAGTTTCTACCTCCAAAAAGTCGCTAAATAAGTTGGTGTGCACAGCTACCGACTGCTGCCAATGCATGGCCGCTGAAAGTGCAAGCGGATTATTGGTGCCTAGTAAGGCTTGTTCGACCTGCTGTTCTTGAAGGAAGGCTTGTAAAATAGCAGGGCTATTTTCCATCCAGGCTGGCAAGACATAAAACTGTAAGAGGCGGTTTTCGCCATCCACACAGGCATAGCCGATGGTTCGGTCGACCTCCTTGATTTCCCAATGGGTCGCGTAGCCAGTTAGCGTTTCCCACATGCCGTCTTGTGGGGCGGTTAGGGTTTCGCGCCAGCTCGATTTCAAGGGATCGAGTTGGCTGGGATCAGTGGCTTGTTGAAAATGGACTTGGCTTGGTGTTGGCATGGGTGATTGGTTTAGTCGTTCTGGAATCGGGGAAGAATCCTATACCCAGCACGGAGTGGTTGGGGGAAATATCGCGCAGCTAGTGCTGTTTCCAGCAAGGCGCCAAACATAGGCACAGCCTGAGCTGTGGCGAGGCTTGGAAACGCAGCCGGGGACAGTAATAGCCAGTGAGAAATTCCCAAATCATTTCGTAATGGGTATAAATGTATACATCGTGGAGGCATTGCTGGTTCCCGGGGTCTACGTTTTAGGGTGCTTCTCGCAGCGGCGCGGCGAACGCAGCGACTCGCAGCGGTTTTCTTTAGTTCGTTGTCCGCTAATGGCTGTTTTTCCCGTACTAGCCGATCAAGAGCGGGTACTTCTGGCTAAGTTGTTCCAATTCTATCCCCGCATACAAATCCTCACTAGACTTGTCTACATAGTAGTCCAATTCAATATCTATACCTAAATCCTGGCAGACACTCAACGCAATATAGACTAGATCTTCGCGCCAAGTTATATTAGGGTCTAAGTCGTAGCACAGTACTTCTCGTTCTGTTTGGAAGTGCAAGAATAGATCATAGTGCTTCTGCCCTAAACTGACGATCCAAGCACGGAAGTCTATAAAGCCATCATTAGATATATATAATTCATCCCTGCTAGAAGGAAGCAGCTCGGGAGTAGACACTAAAAATACTTCAGCAATCTTGGGTAAGAAGAGCGATTTGATTTTCGCGCATAAGATGTTGTGAAAAGAAATGATCTCAGCTCCAGTACATTTCAACAAGTGCGCTTTGATACGAGCATACTGCTTTTCATAACTATCAAAACTGAAGAGCACTTCATTTGTATAGGGGTCGCTTGGGGCTTCGCCAATTAAGGACCAGAAATCATTTTCCGTCATTATTTATTCACATTATCACGCTTGCCTTGAAAAAGCAGGAAGTCCAGCCTGTTACCAACTAAGCCAACATGGCTAGTAATCATTACTACCCAGACTAAACCTAGCCTACTGAAGAATCCATCAAAAAGTAAGACCTCACTCATTCGCCCAACATATGGCCAAGTCAACCAAGGGATACAAGCCAACAGAATTAATAATGAAATGACAACTCGTTTTCTATTCTTCGGATGATAGCCAAGGACCAGTTCCCATGCATAAAAGATGATCGCCAACATATTCCACCAATAGGGGATTCCATCTTTCCAGCTAGACGGCGAAACAAAGTTGCAAAGCCGAGGGAACGTAATATCAATGAAGGCTAACCAAAATAAAGACCACAAGGAACCCAGGGCTGCAATAACCCACACAATGCGAAAAATCACACTCCAAGTCCAAGCACTATTCTTTTCAGGGAGTTCTAGCGGCGGCGTCATATTTGCTGTTATCACCTAGTCACAATACATTCAAAGTTACAGCTCTTCCACGAAGGCCACCTAGGATACTCAGATGACTTTAGCTGTATATCCATCGGATAGCGAGCCCTAGTAAATGCTGTTGTGATCAGCTGTTATGACTAACTACATCAAAAAGCAGCAATCAATTCATCCACCATGTCATAAATCATCGACTCAGTCAGGCAATCAGCTGCCGTATTGCTAAAATTCACTTCTATACGGATTTGGTATTGGCCCGACAAGACATTAATGATTAGCAGGCTCAGCATGTTATCGGACGCTAGAGAGCGGAATCCGTAGCCATCATCACCCAAGTTCGGGAATAGTTCAAAGCCCGGGTCAGATGACACCTCTAACTTGATGCGCTCATGTTCGGAGCTGGATTCCTCTACTGTAAAGAAGTTATCGACGTCGATAAAAATTCGTTCGCCATGTGGGTAAGCGGCATTAGACTCCGCATCACAAAAATCCGGCAAGCCGCCGGTATCGAGGTTGACGCCTACTTCAATACCGCAAAAACTAGAGAGGTCGACACGTGACCAGTATTCGTCGCAATCGAGCGATTCGAAGTTGGCCGGGTTGTTATCTTGACAGGAAAGACCACAGAAGAGAGCAACAGGAATAGCTAGCCAAAACAAGTTTTTCATCACTTAAGTTTGTTTCGCTGACTCTTTTTGTAGAGCAAAGCCTGCTAGCGTTGTGCCCAACGCTCTCCGCCTGAGGCGGACACTGGCGGCTTGAGCAGCCTCACAATAATCGTCAGGGAAGGTTAAGTTTTTGGTTCTTGCTTACTATTCCAAAAGCTGTGGGAAATTACGATAAATCTTCGATTAAGTCCAGTTTTTAACTAGTAGCTAGTTACTGGGGTTTAGGTTTAGGGGGCTTCTCGCAGCGGCGCGGCGAACACAGCGGCTCGCAGCGGTTTTCTTTTTGTTCGTTGTCCGCTTTCTCGGCGTGCTTCTTGTGAGTTGGCATCCCCATTTCTGCCCTGAATGCCTACATTCATCGGCAGAGTGCCGCAAAGAGCAGGAAGTTTTTAACTGGGTCTAAATAAGCCTTAGCGTTCTTAGCGCGCTTGGCGGCTAAATTCTAATTGCCCCAAAGTTGATTTGTCCGTACACCTTAAGCCGCCACACCAATCATACCGCGGATGTGCTCACCAATTTTGCGAGCATCATCTTCCAGATAAGAGCGATTGGCGCCGTACAATTGCAGGAAAGGATAGCGATCGCCAGATGCAGTCTGAACGGACAAGGTGAGGACCGTGATATTTTTCTCACGATCTAATTTGGGAACAAAGCGCTCGACATCACCAGCCGCAATTTCAATCGTATTGCGCTTCCCCTGAATGCTCATGCCCTGATCGGTAAGTAAGGTCGATATCGTTCGGTTGATCGTATGCAGATAGCGCAGTTGATTGGCTCTGCGCAAAATCGGCACGGCAATACTGATGAGTACGATGCCGCAAATGATCAAAATGGCATTGAGCAGTAGAATACTGATGCCTCCCATAATGATTAGGGCCAAGGCGAAAAACCGATAGCGTCGAACCAAGGGCGGCTGCTCATCCGACTTGACGAACAGAACGCGACCATCGGCTTCTTTAATCAGGTATTGATGACGGAAAAGTAAGGTGCGTAAGCTAGCTGATGCGGTAGGCATGAACGTTGGATTTTAGGTGTAGGGTCAAGTTAATTGGTTTCTTGCAAGAGCGCAATTTGTCAATAAGACTTCATGTCGAATATTTTGGTTCGTTACCGAGCGCCGTAAGAATTAACTCTTCCCCAGCCCTTCCCTTTTGAAGGCAGGGATAAGGGGATGGGTTAAACCTACATCACAAACTATCTTCTCTTTTCCCCTATTTGTGAATTCTCTCATCCAATGCAGCCCAATTTCCTCTCATTTTCGTCTAAATTGGTTAAAACTTCCTTTAAAAGAAACTAATTTGCCCTTCTAGAGCATTACAACTAAAGGTGTTTTTATTGCATCTACACTTGATTACATTATCGTTCACCTACCTAAAACTACCTTATGCCTTCTCTCACAAAACCCATCGCTCGTTTTCTAACTTTGCTATTGTTCCTCGCCGGTATCGGTTTGCATGCCCAGGATCGCCCAGCCGCAGTTGCTTACGACAATCCGCCCGCCGGCCCTACGACTACGATCGAATTCAAGAAAACCACCATCAACTTTGGCCTTATCGAACAAGGCACTATTGTTCAGCGGGTATTCACCTTCAAGAATACTGGCGATGAGCCACTCGTCATTTCTGCTGCTCGCGGCAGTTGTGGATGTACGGTACCAGAATGGCCCAAAGGCCCGATCGCCCCTGGCGAGACCGCTTCGCTTACAGTTGAGTTCAACTCCAACAACAAGCTGGGCAAGCGCAACCAAAAGGTGACCATCACAGCAAATACTTCTCCTCCCCAGACCTTCCTTTACCTCACCGGAGAAATTGAAGTCCGTGAGGAGGAGGACAACCTAGAGGGTATAGAAATTAGCGAAGAAATAGCCGATCCGGTGATTAGCCCCGACTGCTTTGCCATCTTCCCGAACCCGACGGCCGAAGTACTCAAGCTCGACATTGAAGAAGAATGGTTTGGTGAAGCAGCCAGTGTTAGCATCTTCTCAGAAACCGGTCAACTCATGGCTCAACGTGATGTTCAGGCAGTAGATACAATTATCGAGTTCAATGTTTCGCACTACCCGCCTGGCACCTACGTCGCTAACGTACAAGTAGGCGACCGACGCCCCGAGGCGAAGTGCTTCGTTGTAGTAGAATAAAAATTCGCCTAGCAAATTGATGTAGCTGGCAACATAAGTAATAGAGCATAATTAGGTTTGCCGCCTTACTTAACAACTGTCCAGCGCATCAATTTGCCCCTACCTGGGCAGAAAGCTTATCTTGTTTTTCAAAAACAAATGCTGAAGCGGGAAGAATACAGCCTTCTCGATCGTGTCGTATTAGGGCGAGCCATCTTTACTCCACCTTTTCGCGCCAACGCGGCCCTGGAAGAAGAGGCACGTTTCGTGCATGTCGTTCATGGCAAATCTACCATCTACTTCCCCAATGGCCGACTCAACCTGAGTACTGGCGATAGTATAATCATGAAGTGCGAGAACTTCGTTAACCACTGGCTCCCCAATGAGGGTCCAGAGACGAATGAAGTCATCATCCTCCGTTTCTTTCCGGAAGTGCTACAAGCCGTCTACGACAATCAACTGCCCGACATTCTCATTGCACAACATTCTCTTCCTGCACAACCGGTAGAGCTAATCGCGCCCAATCCTGTTGTTTCCAATTTTGTCCAAGGCCTAAAATACTACCTGGACCATCCAGCTATTATCAAAGAAGAGTTGCTACGTGTGAAGATCCAGGAACTCATTCTCGTTCTTTTGAATACTGACCGCTCCGGTCAGGTCCGGTCCATACTCAGCAATCTTTTTCGATCAAAGGGGTATGAATTCAAGGAGGTCATCCATTCGCACTTATACGAAGACCTTAGCTTGGAAGAGCTAGCCTTCTTTACCGGCATGAGCCTCTCCTCGTTCAAGCGAAAGTTTAAAGAAGTCTTCGCCAATAGCCCTACCCGATATATCAAGGCCAAACGCCTGGAGAAAGCCAAACATCTCCTGGAAACCTCCGACCTTCGCATTACTGAAATTGCTTACGATTGCGGCTTCAATGACCCGGGTTACTTCTCTAAATCTTTTACTGCTGCCTTCAAGCTCTCCCCTTCTGAGTATCGCTCAGCCCAATTGAGCTAATTCTCCCAATTATTGACCTAATCCTCCAAGCAGGCACTTGTGGCTCGAGCGACATTTGTACCAATCGGTCTAATTGACTTTTTCACATTTATCGAACCATTAAAGCGAACTACCATGCAAACGAATGCAATCAATCAGCAAGAGGCTCCTATGAACAAGCCCATCCCTCTACGCGCCATCTTTATTTTATATGCGCTGAAAATCCCTCTCGCCTTCGTCATCTATGGAATCGTCACCTCTAAGGAAATCGATCTAGGGGGTATTGAATATACTTGGATTCTTTACACCGCTTTTGCCTACATCGCTACTTTCGCAGCTCTAGTTTTTTGTATTCTCCGAAAAAACCTCCTGGGGCTACGTGCAGTGATCGGTATTGATTTCTTGATATCTCTGCCGGTTAAGGCAATCATAGGCCTGGCCTTTGCCGCGATCTCATTTGGCTTATCCTTCCATAGCAAGGTGAAAGCCTACTTCCAAAGCTAGGATGACTAAGCGGGAATACTTCGAACTGGCAGGGCATCCCGTCTTGGAGCTCGTCGTCTTTAGCCAGCCCCAGCAGGTGAAACTATTCCTCCCTGATGCATGCAGTTTCCTAGCTGTATTGGAGGGGAATTTCACCTTAGCGGGGGATGGAGAAACGATGACGGCCAAAAAAGGGAATTGCTACTTTGTACCAAATGGAACTATTCCAGAAAACGAGGTCGTACATACCGACGCTCCGTTACAAAAAGCGATGTTATTCCATTTTACGCCGGCTGTTTTGCGTGAGGCGTTCCATCCGGTCATCCCGGCTGGTTTGTTCCAACATGTAGGCCAGAATCTACGGGTCGAATGCTACCCAAACGTCCCGCATTTGCATCAATTCGTTGCGGGAACGACTGCTTACTTCGATCACCCAGAATGGGTCACTATTGATCTAGTCAAACTTAAGGTCAGAGAGCTGGCCATTTTACTCAACAAACTCCATTAAAGTGAATACAGTAATCTCCGCCGATTTCCCTTTCGCTTCCAAGTTTCTGGAGGTTAATGGTAGCCGCATGCACTACATCGATGAGGGTCAAGGCGACCCTATCCTGTTTCTTCACGGCAACCCAACTTCTTCTTATTTGTGGCGCAACATCATTCCTTATTTAACCAACCATGGGCGTTGTATTGCTCCAGACCTCATTGGTATGGGCAAATCGGATCAACCTGATATCGCCTATGGTTTTGCCAGCACCTACGAATACATCGAGTCTTTTATCGAACAACTCGGTCTACGCAACATCACCTTAGTCGTTCATGACTGGGGCTCTGCACTTGGTTTCCATTACGCCAATTTGCATCGAGAAAACATTAAGGGGATCGCCTTCATGGAAAGTGTGCTCCGTACCTTCGAATGGCGTGATGTCCCGCTGGATATCCGCATTCCTTTCCGCATCATGCGCACGCCAGGTTTGGGTTGGCTTTTTGTAAATGTGGCTAACTTATTCATCAAAAAGATGCTGCCCGATATGACTAAGCGGAAGCTTAGTTCTCAGGAAATGGCCGTTTACGCGGCACCTTATCCAACCATCAAGAGTCGCACGCCACTACGACGCTGGCCTGAGGACGTCCCGCTCGGCGGCAAACCGAAGGAGGTTGTTCAAGCCGTACGCGCCTACAGCCAATGGTTACAGGAATCCGAGTTGCCAAAACTATTTTTCTATGTAACGCCCGGTGCTGCGAACAAGGTAGATGTAGTGAATTGGGTGCAAAGTACTTTTCAGAACACCCAAACTATTCATCTAGGCGAAGGGCTGCATTTCATCCAAGAAGACCACCCACATGGGATTGGTGAAGGGCTCCGCGATTGGTATCAACAACATGCTTAATCCAGCAACTCAAATTCGGTTTTCACCTTTTCCTGCCCATTCACAATCAGTGACACATACTGGATACCAGGATAATAAGTCCGCGTACTGATCGGCCGAAACGACTGTTTACGCTCAATAGGATTTTGTGAATTCCCTGCATAGGTGTTTTCGCTGATCTTGAACACCTTGCGGCTGTGGGAGCCATTAGCACGTAGGTAATACATACCATACTC
>SPJK01023026.1_pt1 | contig 10104 bp, 8 predicted proteins | sample 3741771 | NCBI WGS metagenome assembly SPJK01 (sample SAMN10925997, study PRJNA522277) | cold seep metagenome | isolation source: Elba SIP-enriched marine methane seep metagenome, extraction at timepoint T2 | place: Italy: coast of Elba, Mediterranean Sea
AATGAACCAGTTGCGGTGCTGCCAGAAATGTTTGCCCAGCAACCGGGCCAGTGACCGCCTGTTGCGTTCTTTGTCAGGCTTAGACGTGATGGTGGTCACCCGTTTCAGGATCAAGCAGCTTGTGCGCGTGCAGGATGAAGTAGCGCGTTTCGGCGCTATCGACCGTGCGCTGCGCAGCGCCCTTCCAGGCGTCATACGCTTCTTTGTAGCTGGCAAAGGCGCCAACAAAGTCGATCTTGGACAGATCCTCGAACTGGACGTCGGTGACGTCTCTCAGTTCACCTCCAATAACAAGGTGAAGGAGTTGTTTGGTGCTTGCAGTCTCGCCCATAGTCTGGCGCTCCGTCGTCTGAGTCGGTTCATAGGGGCGCACGGTCCAGTTTGGATCTCGCAGCCTGACGCCTTTGACTCGGGCTGATAACAGGGAATGCAGGGCCTTTCCAGCCGCCAACAGACTTCTTTGTGCAGGTTCTCCGCGATTAAAAACATATGGCTCACCCAGATGGGTTGTCGCGACGCCACCCGCCTCCTCCACCATCAGTGTTCCGGCGGCCAAATCCCAGTCCGATTTGCGCCACAGCGTTAGCGCTGCATCGGCCTTTCCGGCCGCCACCCAGCACATTCGGATCAGGGTTGCATTCGGTTTAGGGTCAACGAGGTCGACCTCCGGCCACGGTACCGGCCAGGCGGGGTGGGTCAGCATTCCCGAATTGGTGATGATTGTGCAGCCATCTTCCTGATCGCAGCCCGTCACGTGAATCGGCATGCCATTGAGCTCGGCGCCATGGCCGCGTTGCGCTGCATACACTTCCCCGAGCATGGGGGCATTGACGACCGCTGCATGTGGCTTTCCGCGCTCGAGCACGCCCAGACCGATACACCAATAAGGCTCCTGGCGCATGAAGGCACGTGTGCCGTCGATCGGGTCGACGATCCAGACCCGCTTTGCGGTGCGTGTTTCATTGTCGAGCGCCGTTTCCTCGGACAACCAGCCATAGTCCGGGCGGGCTGCCATGAGGCGCTCCTGCACCAGATTGTTAACGGCCAGATCCGCTTCGGTCACTGGGTTACCTTTGGACTTATCCCAGAACCGAACGTCCGAGCGCTCGAAATAGTCGATCGCCAATTCCCCGGCTTCGCGGGCAACAGATCTCAATATGTCGAGATCTTCGCGATCGAGATCACTCTCCGGCAATCGACATGTCCTCTATCAACAAGGACGGTGCATCTCGCGACCCACGAAACTCCAGGTCGGATGCAGGGACCAGACGTGCGAACATGCTGGGTAGGTCGCCGGCAATGGTCACTTCTGAGACCGGGTATTGGATTTCACCATTCTCGAACCAGAACCCAGCCACGCCGACTGAGTAGTCACCCGTATTCGGATTGATTGACGGCCCAAACATGTCAGCGACCAAAAGGCCTTTGCCGACACTCTGCATCAATTCTTGCGGGCTCTGCGTCCCAGCCTCGATAAAGGCATTGGAAACCCCGACCCCTGGCGTCGAGCCAAACCCGCCACTGGCATGTCCATTCGGGGTCAGATCGAGTTGCTTGGCGGAAGCGCCGTTCAGCAGCCAGCGCGTCAGGACGCCATCGTCAATCAGTTTTGTCCGGGCAACAGCGCGGCCTTCACCATCATGCGCGCGGCTGCCCATTCCACGGGCGCGAAACGGATCATCGATCAAGTTTACGCCGCTCGCAAACACCTGATCGCCAAGCGAGTCTTTAAGGTAGGAGACACCGCGCGCCACGCTGGGGCCACTAATCGCCGACAGGAAGGCGCCGATCAAACTGCCAGCGACGCGGCGATCATAGATCACGGCACCTGTCTGGGTTTTGACTTTTTGCGATCCCAGGCGCGCCACTGTGCGCTCACCCGCGATACGGCCAATCTCTTCTGCGGATGGGCGATCTTCCAGACGGCGTACAGAGCGGCTTTCATAGTCGCGTTCCATGGCTCCGTCCTGTTCGGCGACCGCGGCGAGGCCCAGACCGGTCGATCCACTCAGCCGATGAGACGAAAATCCATTCGTCGCTGCGACCCAGCGCTCGCTGGTGCTCCAGCCATTGCCGCAACCGGACACTTGTTGAACGCCCGGCACCGCAAGCGCAGCGGCTTCCGCAGCAAGCGCGTCCTGTTCCAGGATCTCCGTCGCAATTTCGCCGTCGCCCGAGACATCAAGGTCTGGTAAAACCGTTGCCAGATCTTTGCTCGGCGCGAGTCCGCAATATGGGTCTTCAGGGACCGCTTTGGCCATCGCCACACAGCGCTCGGCCAATGCGGTCAGGCCGTCCTGTGAAACGTCAGATCCGGAAACAGACGCCTGGCGTTGTCCAAACAGACAGCGCAGCGATACGCCCTGCGACTCGGATCGTTCGATCCCCTCGAGTTTCCCTTCGCGCACATCGACGCTCACCCCGTCAGAACGCCCATAGGAGGCGTCTGCGCCGGTTGCGCCGGCCTTCATGCAGGTGTCGAGGAGATGGGACAGGATGGATTCGGGGGGAAGCTGATCAGTCGTCATGGGCCTCATTTAGAGAGCGCCCTTCCGATTGCCTAGTCCTTGTCTGCGCACATGAACTTGACGTCGCAGGGGATCAGACGCAAATCGCGGCCATGAGCGAGATCAAACCAATTCATATCATTGGCGGCGGCATGGCCGGTTCCGAAGCCGCCTGGCAAGCCGCGAACATGGGCGTGCCCGTCATTCTGCATGAGATGCGCGGCGTCAAAGGCACCGAAGCGCACCAGACTGACAAATTGGCTGAACTGGTCTGTTCGAACTCGTTTCGCTCGGATGATCATCAACTCAACGCGGTCGGCGTTCTGCATGAAGAAATGCGCCGCGCCAATGGCATCATCATTCCGACGGCAGACCAGCATCAGGTGCCTGCGGGGAGCGCGCTTGCGGTCGACCGGGAAGGTTTTGCTGAAGCTGTAACGGCGCGACTTGAGGCGCATCCACTGATTACAATCGTGCGCGAGGAAATCTCAGGGTTGCCACCTGAAGACTGGGACAGCGTGATCATTGCCACCGGACCACTGACCTCCCTGCCCCTGGCAGAAGCCATCCGTGCGCATACGGGCGAAGATGATCTCGCCTTTTTCGACGCGATTGCGCCGATCATTTATCTCGACAGTGTCGATATGAAGAAAGCCTGGCGCCAGTCACGCTATGACAAGCCGGGTCCGCATGGAGACACCGCGGCCTATATCAACTGCGCCATGGACGAGCAGCAATATAACGCCTTCATCGACGCGCTGATCGGTGGCGAAAAGACCGAATTCAAGGATTGGGAAAAGGACACGCCCTATTTCGAAGGCTGCCTGCCGATCGAAGTGATGGCGGAACGTGGGCGCGAGACGTTACGCTTTGGCCCGATGAAACCGGTCGGCCTGACCAATCCGCACAATCCCGAGGTCAAAGCGCATGCCATCGTGCAGCTGCGGCAGGACAATGCGCTCGGGACACTGTGGAACATGGTCGGGTTTCAGACCAAGCTTAAATATGGCGCCCAGTCGGATATTTTCCGCACCATTCCCGGGCTCGAGAATGCACAATTTGCACGGTTGGGCGGAATCCACCGCAACACGTTCCTGAATTCACCCAAGCTTCTGGATCAGCGGCTGAGACTGAAATCCATGCCGCGCATTCGGTTTGCCGGTCAGGTGACGGGCGTGGAAGGCTATGTCGAAAGCGCCGCCATGGGCTTGCTGGCGGGTCGGTTTGCGGCGGCGGAGCGGCTTGGTCTGGACATGCCCAATCCCCCCGAAACAACAGCGCTCGGCGCCCTGGTGAAACACATCACAGGTGGTCATCTGGAAGGCAAAGCGAGCTTTCAGCCTATGAACGTGAATTTCGGCCTGTTCCCGCCGGCCGATCCTGACAGCGTGCCGACCAAGGATCCGGAGACCGGAAAACGTCTGCGCGGCAAGGACAAAGGCCGCGCCAAGAAACGCGTCCAGGCGGCCCGGGCGTTGCGTGATGTCGATCTTTGGCTGACCGAACAACCAACATTCGTCCCCGCCTGACTATAATTTTGCTGTCTGGACAGCGATGTAGGGCGTATGATGGATGAATGAAATCGTTCAATACTCCTGACTTGTGGCTCTCGGCGTTGCCGCAACCCAAAGCCAACGATCACAAATACACGCGTGGCCATGCCGTGATTGTCGGCGCCAATAATTATACCGGCGCCACCCGCCTGGCGGCAGCATCCTGTTCGCGGATTGGCAGCGGGCTCGTGACGGTATTGAGCCCGAGCCAGGCCCCCGTCTACCGCATGACGCTGCCGGCAGATATTATGGTGCGTGAAGATTCTCTGGCTGACATCAATCGCCCGACGGTCGTCCTGGCCGGCCCCGGTGGATGCGATGACGCGGCGGCTGAAGCCATTCGCGACTCAGATACCCAGCTCAACCTCGTCCTGGACGCCGATGCCATTCGGCTGTGTGGCACGCTCGGTCATGAAACCCAGGTGGCGACGCCGCATGCCGGTGAGTTCCAGAAGTATTTCGGAGACTTGTCCGATGACCCGCCCGCAAAAGTGGGGGAAATCGCCCGTGCCCGGAACATCACGCTGGTTTTGAAAGGCGCGAAAACGCTCATCGCCGCGCCGGATGGGCGACTGGTAGAAAACACGCATGCTTCACCCTACCTCGCCAAAGCGGGCAGCGGCGATGTCCTAGCTGGGATGATTGCCGGACTGGTCGCGCAAGGCATGCCAGCATTCGAATCAGCCTGCGCCGGTGTCTGGATGCACGGTGATGCCAGTCTGCGGGTGGGCCCGGGCCTCATCCCGCAGGATCTGATTGCAGAATGTCGTGCAGTTCTCGGGGCGTTACTGGCCTAAGCGGTTGACGACATTGCCGAAATGGCGACCGATATTGGCATAGTCTTCCTGCGGTTTCCAACGCATGACGCCGCAAAACCCGCATGTCAGGAACAAGGTGATATCGGCAATTGAGAAGCGATCCGCAGCAATCCAGTCCTTGCCTGCGAGATGCTGATCGAGGCGTTCGGCGAATTTCTTGACGCTCTTTTCCGCTTTGGCGGCCGCCTCTGGCAATTGCGGCTTTTCCAGCGGTGCCATGACCGGGTGGGCATTGCGGAACCAGGTGGCGAACTGGGCCATCATCATGAATTCGACGCGGCGATCCCACATCTCGATCAAGCCTTTTTCCAGTGCGTCTGACCCCATCAGGTTGGGTTCCGGGAACATGTGCTCGAAAAAGCTGCAGATCGCCCGGCTCTCGGTGATTGTGGTGCCATCGTCGAGGACAAGGACGGGCACCTGAGCGAACGGGGACAGTTCGCGATATTCCGGCTGTTTATGCTCGCCCTTCATGATCGAGATTTCGACAATCTCGACGGCATCCAGCTTGCCTTTGGCTTTCAGGAAATTGAAGGTCCGTTCCGGATTGACCGCCTGAGGCGCGTGATAGAGTTTCATCGGAGGCTCCTGTTCCTGGACTGCTTATTCAAATGTCTTGCGGATGCCGAACGTCACATTCAGCGGTTCGCCCGGAAAATAACGTTCATTCCCAAAGGCGAAATCGGCGCGATCAGCGTATTTTTCATCGGTCAGATTGCGGACAATCACGAACGCTTCGAGGGCGTCACTCACCGCATAATTCCCGCGCAGATTGGTCACCAGATGCCCGGGATAATCCTGTGTATTGGCGGCATTGGTGAAATACTCGCCGACATAATCTGCCGACAATTGCACGCTTACCGAGTCGCTTGGCAGCCAGGTCAGTGCCAGATTTGCCAGCCATTCTGGCGCCGAGTCGATCTGATTGCCGTCCCGGATGATTTCGTTCCCGGCTTCCCCGATGCGGTCGAATGTGTAGGTTTGATCGGACCAGCTCAGATTTCCGCCCAGCGTGAAGTGCTCGCTCAGGATCCAGTTGGCGGCGAGTTCAATACCCTGGTGCCGGGTCGATCCATCTGTGACATTGAGCCCGTCAGAATCCCGAAAGAAGAAATTGTCCTTGTCAGCGCTATAGGCGGCCACGTCGAAGACAAGGTCGCCGCTGAGCGCCGTGCCGCGCAGGCCCAGTTCGAAACTGTCCAGCGTTTCCACGCCAGCCTCTGCGGTGCCCTGGCGCGATTGCAAGCGGTAGAGATCGCTGGCTTGTGGGGCGCGGCTGCCCCGGGCGTAATTCGCGTAAAGGCTGATCGTTTCCGATGCCTCGTAAACCAGTCCGAGTTTTGGCGTGACGAAGTCGAAATCATCCGTCCGGTCTGCAGGAACATTGAACCGGCCATTGATCCCGACCGGTGCATCCGTGTCATAATCATAAGCGTGAACTTCGCCGCGCAGTCCGCCGAACACGGTCAGTCTATCACTGACCTCAAGATCGAGTTCGCCCCAAAGAGCACCGACCTGGGTCTGGACCGAATAATCATAATGGACCCCCTGCGGGAAGCGCATGTCGCCTGGAAAAAAGCCGAAGGGCTGAGGCTGCGTTTCTTCGAGATACCCGCTCGCCAGATCGACATCGAGACCAGCGCGCCAGGTTAGCGTCTCGCTTGCCTCGCGCTCGAACCGGGTCATGACGCCAATGGCGCTGTGGCCGTTCTCTTCAAACCCGCGATACGGCAAAAAATGCTGTCGAAAATCCATGTATTGCGTGCGCGCAAATGGTGTAATCGCAAGCTGACCACCCCATTGCTCACGTTCGAGTCGGACCGCACCATGCGCCGACCACGCATCGCGATAGGCAAGTGGATCGTCATTGGCGCGGGCAATGTCGCGATCTTCATAGGCATCCGGACCCTGAATGAAATCAGCGGTTTCTTGCTCGAGATAGGACGCCGATCCCCAGGCGGTGACGTTCCAGCCCTTGAACACGGTCTCGACGACGCCGGAGCCTTTCAGCTGCAGCGAACCGGTATCGTCTCGCCAACCAATGTCTTTTTGAGCCGATAGCGAGGCGCGGCCGAGATAGCCCTGATCATAGATGAAATCGGTCTTGTATCGTCCCAGTGACCCATATGAGGCATTCATCTGCTTCAGTGCCGCTCCGCTCGGATTTGCGAGGATGACATTGATTAGCCCGTGAACGGCGTTGGATCCGTATTTCGCGGAACCCGGCCCGCGGACGACTTCAATCGCCTCAGCCGTCTCGTGATGCGGTTCCAGCAGGCTGTTGACGTTGCCGAAGGCTGGCGACCGGGTCGGGACGCCATTCTCAAGGATCAGGAAGCTCCCCTGCCCCGCACCGCCTGTGAGGACAGGAGAGCGGATCGCGATCAGGTGTTCCTGGCCTGAATTGGTGTGAATATTGACGCCCGGGAGTGTGTTCAAAACTTCCGCCGGATGGTCGGCAGAGATGCGCTCAATCGTTTCGGCATTGACGATGGACACGGTTCCGGCGCTCAGTGGACTGCGGTCACCATAGGTCACAATCGTCGAGAGCACACGGTTCTTGCGGCTGACGCAGAATGGCGAGACGGGGCCGTCAGGGTTCAGACCGCGCTCGCGCATGCAGTTGGCGATTTCGGCGCGCCGCGCTTTTTCGTCGTCCTCATAGGCAAATTGCGCGTTCGCGGTCGCTGCTACGCCAAGCGCAGCACTGGTCAATAAGATCGTTCTGATCATGTGTTGGGGTTAGCTCCCGAAGAAGAGTGTAGCTGGTAGCGCCCCCACAACAGCGCCAGAAAGACATGTCGCCAACGTGCCCGCCACCAGGGTTTTCCAGGCAAGTTCCAGGAAAGTGGTGCGACGGGCGGGCTCAATGATCGACAATCCGCCAATCAGGATGCCGATCGAGCCGAAATTCGCAAAGCCGCAAATGGCGTGCGCTGTGATCATGGTCGAGCGCTCGGACAAGCCTTCACCGCCTTCGCCTGCCAGTTGCAGGAAGGCGACAAACTCGGTCAGGACGGTCTTGATGCCAATCAATGATCCGGACTGCGCCGCTTCGGCCATGGGCACGCCGACCATGTACATGATGGGCGCGAATACCCAGCCGAGCACCCGTTCGATCGAGAGCGGAGTGCCCATGACGTCAGGTAGCGCGCTGAGGCCGGAATTGACGAGGAAGAGCAGCGCAAATGCCGCAATCAGCATGGTCACGATATTGGCGAGGATCTTCAATCCGTCTGAGGCGCCGGTTGCGAATGCATCCATGGTCGATTCGTATTCGAAATCCGGTTCATGCGCGCGCAGCTTCGAATCCACACTTTCCGGAACCATGACCAGCGCCAGGGCGACGGCCGCAGGTGCCGCGATCAAGGATGCTGCCAACAATTGGCCAAGCGCGTTCGGCAATACGTCCTTCAGGAATACGCCGTACAGGACGAGCACACTGCCCGCCACTGTGGCAAATCCTGCGACCATGAGAATGAAGATCTCTGAGCGCGACATGCCTTTCAGGTAAGGTTTCACCAATACTGGCGCTTCGGTCATGCCCATGAACACGTTGGCTGATACGGCCAGCGATGTTGCCCCGCCAAGCCCCATGCCTTTGCGGAATACGAAGGCAAACCCCTTGGTGACCCAACGCAGGATGTGCCAGTGCCACAGGATCGCGGACAGTGCCGCGACCACGATGATCAGTGGCAATAGGTGGACGGCGAAGATCGGTCCAGGCTGACCGGTAAGCTCTTCCCACCCCGCTTGCGTACCGAATGCCGGTCCAAATACGAATTGCGTGCCGTATGCAGTCGCATCGATCAGGCTGTCGACAACGATGTTCGCGGCAAACAGAGCTTCACGAATGATGGGAATGCCGAACAGGATGAGCGCGAAGGCGAACTGAATGCCGACAGCACCGACAACGATCTTCCACGGAAAGCGTTTCTTGTTCTCCGAAAGGCCCCAGGCGATCGCGAAAATCATGGCGATGCCAATCAGCGCCCGTGCATTATCCCAGCCCCATTCCATCAGCGTTTCCTCACTTGGTTGTTTCCCGGAGAAAGGACTAACCCGCTCTCCCCGAGCGGGCTAGTATTGTTGACAGCAATACGGCCTAGCCGAGCTTGCAGACGCAGATCTTGTGACCGTCCGGGTCGCGGAAATAGGCGCCATAGAAGGTTGGCATGCGTTCACCGGGTTCGCCTTCGCTCGGAGCACCCAGCTCCATCGCCTTGGCATAAACGCGGTCGACGGTTTCGCGATCCGCAACGCCGAGCGCTGGCATGACGCCGTTACCGTTCGTCGCAGTTTCCTCGTCATAAGGACCGCCAATCGCCAACATCGCCTGCCCCGGCTCAGTTCCGTAAAAATGCAAGCGGCCATTATCGAAGAAGCGTTTGGCGCCCATCTCGGCGAGGACAGCGTCATAAAATTCAACGGCTTTTTCTGAATTGTTCGATCCGAGGGTGACATAAGCAAGCATGAGATTTTCCTGTATTTTGGCTGGTCGACTAGGCACCATGCTCACCGCAGCGTGACAAGAGGTAACGCAGCGTCGACGCTTGACGTTTACGTGAGCGGATGGTGCAAGGCCTTCGCACTCGCACAATGAGTAAAAGATTTAGGAGTCACACCCATGTCCATTCGTTTTGATGATCGCGTCGCTATCGTAACTGGCTCAGGCGGCGGCCTCGGTCGCCAACATGCGCTGGAACTGGCCCGTCGCGGCGCAAAAGTCGTCATCAACGATCTCGGCGGCTCGATGGATGGATCTGGCGGTAATTCCGAGGCAGCAGAAGCCGTCGTTGCTGAGATCAAGGCCATGGGCGGCGAAGCGATCGCGAACGGTTCGTCCGTTGCCGACGATGCTGGCGTCAAGAAGATGATCGATGACACAATGAACGCCTTCGGTCGGATCGACATCATCATCGCAAATGCGGGCATCCTGCGCGACAAATCCTTCTCCAAGATGACCACCGAGGACATCAACCTTGTCCTCGACGTTCACCTGCGCGGCACGTTCAAGCCTGTTCACGCCGCCTGGAACATCATGAAAGAGCAGAATTACGGCCGAATCGTCGTGACCACCTCTTCAACCGGCCTTTACGGCAATTTCGGCCAGGCAAACTATGGCGCTGGCAAGCTCGGCGTCGTTGGTATGATGAACACGCTGAAAATTGAAGGCGCGAAGAACGACATTAAAATCAATGCCGTATGCCCAATCGCGGCGACCCG